>BNJU01005236.1_pt1 | contig 280709 bp, 355 predicted proteins | sample 8539281 | NCBI WGS metagenome assembly BNJU01 (sample SAMD00202456, study PRJDB9452) | human saliva metagenome | isolation source: human saliva | place: Japan
ACACACACACACACACACACACACACACAATAACACATAATAATTAATAATACCACACACAATACATAATACAATAAGATGCCCGAGTTCTCCAGCATGGGCAAAATGGTAAAAGGCGAAGAGCTCACGACGTGGAGAAAATTCACAGGTTGCGGCAACTTTTGCCGAAAGCAGCAAAAACCTTCACCTTCTTCCAATCTGACGACAAAGGCAACGGCCGCGCCCTGCCTGCGGTTTTGGTCTGATGCGGCCAACCAAAGCCGAAGAAGACAAATTGCCGCAGCTGTTGAAAACTGAACGCCACCGCGCAAACCGGCAGCTGAAGAACGCAACCGCTTACGGCGAAACCGGCGCAAGCTGCAAATCCTGCCACGACACCCTTCCGCGCCCGAAGAATAAGTTGCGTGTAGAATATAAAAGGTCGTCTGAACCGGTTTCAGACGACCTGAGTTTCGATGAACAGGAAAAGTCATAATCCGAACAGCTGCGGACAAGTATCCCAAACCGGCTGTATCGCTGTCATTTCCTCGCGCAGACGCAAGCCGATATGACGGCATCTCATTCCCGATAAGGCGCGCGTTTATCCGATTTCGAGGCTTTGGCGGCGCACGTGGTACGCTTTCACCCCCGATACCCCAGTTATATCCATGTCCACTTTCATCAATGACGACGACCGTGGTCTGCGGATTTTTATTCAACACACGGGCAAGCAGCTCGGTAACACCGCGGATAAGCTCGTTTGTCTGTTCGGCACTTCTCGAGCCCGCTGCCGCCCGTTACCTTGATATTGACGTAAGGCATCATTGTCCTTTCTGAAAATGTAGTATTCAACAAACCGATTCATACCGTCCTTGTGCTCCCGCCTGTGCAGGAAGGAGAAATAGTGTGATTAACCGAAACCAGCACGGCGTTGCCTCGCCTTCAGTTTTCGAAAGAGAACGAGCCTCTGCTGCGCGAAGCACCGCGACCGGTTCCGCACTATCTATACCGCCCGCGGCTTCGTCGCCTTGTCCTGATTTACAGTTAATCCACTATAACGGCTTAGGAAACGTCCTGTTTTTATTTTATTCCGCCTCAGGCGATGGAGTCGAAGCGTCGTCTGAAAACTTTGTGACGGACCCTGGCCATTATCAGGCATTCATCTTGTCTTCAAACGCCGCCAAAATCCGCGCGACTTCTTCCGCGTCTTTGACCGCCCTTACCGCGTCAAACAATTCCTGAGCTTCTCAAATTCTTTCTTCATCATGCCAGCCATTGTTTCGGAGCGGGCGACGGGGTATTGTTGTTCGCTTCTTTGGCGAGACACAAATGGAAAAATTGGTTTATCCACACCGAAACTTCGGCGAATCGGTATCGCGGACTGGTTCCGCCGTGTATTGTTTGATTTGGCGCGCCAAATCGGGGCGGATGACGGCGCCGCGACCGAGCATGACGCTGTTGCAGCCCGTCATTTCTTTAATACCGATATAGTCTTTTGAGCTGAGACACGTCGCCGTTGGCGGTTACGAGACTGGCGACGTGTTCGTGGTTTGCGTATCCATTCCCAATGCGCGGGCGGTTCGTGCGCTTCGACTTTGGTGCGGGCGTGTACGGTCAGGGCGAGCTCATGTCGGCAATGGCGGCGGCGCGATTTCGAGGGCGAGGCTTTTTGTGCTTCGTAACCAGGCCGCATTTGCCGCGAGCGGGATGTGTTCAGGCGAGGCGTTGGCGCAGGGTTTTGACGATATGGTGGATAAGGTCGGGCTCTTTGAGCAGGACGCGCGCCGCTTTTGTGTTTGTTGACGTCGGCGGGACAACCGAAGTTGAGGTCGATTTTGTCACGTTGAAAGCGGACGGCTTCCAAAGCGCTGACCGCCATATTGTCGCATCGCGCCCAAAAGCTGGACGGTACAGGGCGCCGGCGGGTCTTGTTGCCGTGCGATTTCGGGCGTATTTGAGCCAGGTGGAACGGGAATGGATGGTGGGTACGCGGACGAACTCGTTGACGCATTCGTCGTAGCCGCCGATACAGGTCAGCAAACCGCGTCATCGTCCACCAGCCTCTGCATGGGGCGCAAGGATAAGCTGCATATCGGAGGAGGTCGTCTGAGAAAAAGGAAATGCGTATTGTAGCGGTGTACATACACGCTCTCCACATAGACGGCGCAAGCGATGACGATGAACATCCGTTTGATTATCGATACCGACCCCGGTCAGGACGATGCTGCGGCCATTTTGGCGGCACACGGTCCGGCACGGCGCGGCTTAGTCGATTTTTGGGCATGACCGTCGTCGCCGGCAATGTCGGCATAGATTGGCGGCAAACGCGCATCGTCTGCGATTGGGCAGGCGAGAAAGATTCGTTACGCCGGTGAGTCAAACCTTTGCTGCGCGAGCCGGAGACGGCAGCGGTACATGGCAAAACGGGCTGACGGTACGGCATTGCACGAGCCGCGCTGTCCTTTTCAAAAGCAGCACGCGGTTGCATATTTGGTGGAAACTTTGAGCCGCGCCGAAGACGTTGATGACTTTGTGCCCGGATAGGTCCGCTGACCAATATCGCGCTGGCGTTGAGCATCACGCCGGAAGCCGTCCGCGCCATCAAACGCATTGTCTTGATGGGCGGCAAACTATAGCGGGCAACATGACGCCTGCGCGCCGAATTCAATTTCTTCACCGACCTACCGCGGCGCAATCGCTGCAAGCGGCACTGATTACGGTTTTGCCGCTGGACGTTACCACAGGCGCAAATCACTTCCGAACGCATGAACCGCTTACGTCGCCTGAGAAAAACGCCAACGGCAGCCGCTTTGGCGGATATTTCAAAGTTACGAACGTTTCGACATTCAGCAGTTCGGTTTGGAAGGCGCCGTTGCACGACCTTGCGCCGTTATCTCGCGCCGTATTCCCCTGAATTGTCTGCAGGATGTGACCCGCGTGATGTGGAGACGCAAAGCGACTGTCCACCGGCGCGTGTGCCGTCGATTACACGATACGACCGGCAAACGCCCAACGCGCTGGATGACCGAAGTCGATGCCGACCGTATCGTTTGAAGAACTGACCGCCGCCATTGCCGAACTGCGCTTGATTTCCCGATTTTGATTTTTCAGACGACCCTTTTCAGACGACCCCATCATGAACCCGAAAATTTCGCCAGCAGCCATGTTGGTCAAAAACTCGGAACGCTATCTGCACGAAGTCTTTGACCGCGCTGCAAGCTTTCGACGAGTATTTGCTGCTCGACAACGGCTCGACCGACCGTACCTTTGAAATCGCCGAACGCTTCACCAACGTCAGTTATTACAAATACGACTTCATCGGCTTCGGTCCGATGAAAAACCCTCGCCGCCCGCCTCGCGCAAAACAATTGGATATTCAGCATAGACGGCGACGAAGTGGCGGACGGCGAACTGGTTGCCGCCATCCGCGAAAGCCGTGGCGGAAAACAAAGAACAAAACATCTTCTCGCTCTCGCGCCTGAAACCACTACAACGGCCCGCCTCGATCAGCCTGCGGCTGGTATCCCGACATTATCCCGCGCCTTTACCACCGCCGGTTTACCCGTTTTCCGACCGTCAGGTGCATGAATCGCTGATCTTGCCGCCCGATGCAAACGTCCGTCCGCTCGAAGGTCGTCTGAAACACTATTCCTTCGAAAAACGCCGAAGGGCTGATTCAAAAATGCAGCAATACAGCTCGCTCTACGCCGAAGAAAACCGCTACAAAAAGACAGCTCGCCCCTTCAAAGCCCCTGTTGCACGGCAGCGTATCGTTTGTCAAAAACTACCTGCTCAAACGCGGTTTCTGCCTACGGCGCGGACGGCTTGACCATTTCCATCGCCAATGCGCAAGGTTCGTACCACAAATATGTCAAACTTTACGAGCGCAACCGCAACATCAGCGTCGCCTGATTGTGACCACCTACAACCGTCCCGACGCGCTGGAGCTGGTTTTTGAAAATCCGCGCTCGCGCAAACCCGCCTGCCCGACGAAATCATCGTCGCGGACGACAGTTCGCGCCAAAGACACCGCCGAAGTCGTCGAGTTCATCCGCAGCCACACCGACATCCCCGTCAAACATTCTTGGCGGCCGGACGACGGCTTCCGCGCCGCCGAATCGCGCAACCGCAGCTGGCGCAGGCAAAAAGCGACTACATCATCCTTATCGACGGCGACATGATACTCGACCCGTCCTTCATCGCCGACCATCTCAAGCTCGCACGCAAAGGCGAGGCTGATACAGGGTTCGCGCGTCATCCCTGACCCAAAGGGCGCACCCAAGAAATTTTAGATTCCGGCGAATTGCCCGATTTGTCCGCGTTCAGCCAAGGCATAGAAAAACGCCTGTCCGCCCTGCGCTGCCGCAGCCTGTCCACCCTGATCGGCAGACAAAGCAGCCGCAAACACAAAGGCATCAAAACCTGCAATATGGGCTTTTTCCGCAGCGATGCGCTGGCTGTCAACGGCTTCGACAACCGCTTTGTCGGCTGGGGACGCGAAGACAGCGAGTTCGTCGCCCGCCTCTTCCGATAACGGCATGAAACGCTACAACCTCAAATTCGCCGGCATCGCCTACCACCTCTGGCACCACGAAGCCGAACGCGACGCTCTGCCGCAAAACGACGCGCTGCTCAAAGCCACGCTGTCCGAACAAAAAATCCGCTGCGAAGACGGCTTGGACGAGTTTATAAAATAAACCGTTTTGCGCTTGTCCCCCCTCAAACGTCGTCTGAAACCTTTCAGACGACGTTTTTACTATCAAGCAGCCGCCAGACCCATCAAATCTTTACTGAAACCAAACACTTGCAGTGTTATACTATTAATACAACGACAAACGACTCACACACTACGGTTACACATCATGTCCCCCGCCCGATTACCATCACCTCACACAACATGCACAAAGGCATGTCCGCGCTCAACCGCAAAGTCCAAGTGGACAGCATGGCGGAAGAGCTCGCGGCATAGGCTCGGATGTCCTGTTTTTAGGAAGTGCAAGGTCAAACCCTGACCCGCAGCAACAGGCTGGCAGTTTCCCGAACAAACCGCATTACGATATCCTCGGCGACCGCCTTTCCTGCAACCGCAGCTACGGCAAAAACGCCGTATACCCGCAGCGCCACCACGGCAAACGCCATCCTCAGCCGCCTGCCGCTGGAAACCCGCCACAACCTCAACATCAGCGTCAACAAACCGAACAGCGCGGCGTACTCATTGCGAAGTCCCTGCCCGAAGGCTGGGAAACCCGCTCGTCTGCCTGTGCGCCCACCTCAACCTGCGCGAAACCTCGACCGCGCCAAACAATACCGCGCCATCTTCGAATACGTCGTGCATCACATCGACCCGCAAAGCCCACTGATTCTCGCCGGCGACTTTCAACGACTGGCGGCAAAAATCCGCTCTATCCTTAGGGCAACGCCTTGAACCCTGAACGAAGTATTCGTGGACAGCAACGGCAAACGCCCCAAAAACCTTCCCCGCCCGCCTGCCCGTCCTCAGCCTCGACCGCGTCTATACCTGCAACTGGAAGTCCTAGACTCCCAAATCCACAACGGCAAAACTGGCAACGCCCTCCGACCACTTGCCCTTAAGCGTCAAAGTCCGACCCAAACTGCCTTGACTGTTCCCAATGACAAAGGTCGTCTGAAAACCTGAAATCAGGATTTTTCAGACGACCTTCCATACTTTAGCACTCTTACCCACTCACTATCGTATGATGTTCAAATACAGAATACTTATACCATCATTCACATCCTGTCGTCCTACTTGAATTTGCTGTAAAACGATGAAGAATCTCTTTGTATTTTCAAACCCTTTATTCCCCTACACTTCGTTTCCGATAAAATACACGCTTTTCGATTTTGACTCTATCCGCCATGCCGACCGACCTTCGCTTATCAACCGCCTCGTTGCCGCAAAACCCAGTGCCGAGAATGCGGCTATCAAGGCTGCTCGCCTTATGCGCAAGCTTTGCTGCAGCGAGGATGCACCTGTTAATTTTGCGCTCACCCGGCGGGGAAGCGCAGATGGTCGACATTGCCGCTTTATTGGGCAAGCCGCGCGTCGCGCCCGTCAAAAATACAGCCCAAAGCCGTAGCCCTTGATAGACTGAAGCCGCCTGTATCGGCTGTACCGCCTGCATCCGCGCTTGTCCTGTCGATGCGATTACGGGCGCAAGCACCATGCACGCCGTTATCAGCGACGAATGCACAGGCTGCGGACTCTGCCTCCCCGCCTTGTCCGGTGGATTGTATCGACATGATACCTTCCGGAACACGACTACCTTCCCGCCGCGCGCAGCCTGAGCCGTTCTTCCGAAGCGCGTTTCGCCGCCGCCGAACACGCGCAAAGCCGCTTTGATTGGCACACCGAGCGCAAAGCGCGTGACGAGGCGGAACGCAGCCATGCTTGCCGAGCGCGAAGCCGCCGTTAAAGCCAAGCAGGCGCAAATTCAAGCCGAAACCAAAGCTGCCGCCAAACCCTGCCTTCAATCCCATGGATTTGATTGCCAAAGCCATGGCGAAAGCACCAATCCCAACAAGACAAACTGGTTGCTTCCGACAACCGCGAAGCTCTTTCAAAAACCGACAAATCGAAGAAGCCAAAGAGCGCGCCGAATTGCGCTGCGCCCAGCGCGATGTCAAATATGGCAACGAAGAAGAAAAAGCCGCCGCGCTTTGCCTATCTGCGCCGTTATAAAGCGGAGCAGGAAGCAGCCAAAGAAATACGGGCGATGTCGGTAAAGAGATTTGAAGGTCGTCTGAAATAGGTTTTCAGACGACCTTATATAGTGGATTAAATTTAACAGACCAAGGCGACGAAGCCGCAGAGACAGTACAGATAGTACGGAACCGATTCACTTGAGTGTCTTCAGCACCTTAGAGAATCGTTTCTCTTGAGCTGGCAGCGAGGCAACGCCGTACTGGTTTAAAAGTTAATCCACTATAAAAAGATTCCGTCATTCCAGTGCAAATGAAAATCCTTATTCAATAATCGGAAATTTCCAAACTACACCATTCCTACTGAGAATTTTGAGAAAACACAAACCACTGCTTCAATAGAAGGTCGTCTGAAAACGCAACATAGACAATCCAGCGTTTTCAGACGACCTTTTCAATCCTTCCTTATTTTCTGCCAATACGTTTTCACGTTCACAAATTCATACAACCCGAATTCAGACAATTCCCGTCCGTAACCGGAAGCCTTGACGCCGCCAAAGGGAAGACGCAGGTCGCTGCTGGTGTGGCGGTTGATAAAGACCGAGCCTGCTGGATTTTTCGGCAAACCCCCATGCACGGCGGGTATCGGCGGTATAAATGCTGGCGCCCAGTCCGTAAGGCGTATCGTTGGCAAGGGCGATGGCATGTTTTTCATCCTTCGCCCGCAAAATCATGGCAACCGGCCCGAAAACCTCTTCATTCCAAACGCGGCAGTCAGGATTCACTTTGTCCAATACGGTGGCAGGGTAAAACCAGCCCTTTCCTTCGGGAATGAAACCGCCTACCAAAAACTTCTGCGCTCGTGTGCGACTGCGTCCTGCACTCTGAGCGTGTACGTTTGCGCGCAAGTCTTCGCGGTGCAGCGGGCAAGCGTGGTTGCAGGGTCCTTTGGGATTGCCTGTTTGCAATTTAGTGCATTCGGCAAGGAACAGGGGATGAAGCGGTCGGCAACGGCTTCGGTTACGACGATTCGTTTGGCTGCGTTGCAAGATTGACCCGCATCGCGGAAACGCGAATAACAGGCTTCGACGGCGGCGCGTTCGACATCCGCATCGGGCATGACGATGAAGGGTTGCCGCCGCCGAGTTCGAGGACGGTTTTTAAGGTGTATCCCGCATGGGCGGCGAGCAGGCGGCCGGTCCGCGTCGAGCCGGTAAACGCCATCGCATCGGTGTCTCTCAATGGCTTTTCAACGTATCGTCGTTGTCCAACCATGCGCCAATCAACGGAAGGTCGTCTGAAACCAACTCCAACAGTGCAGCGCTGACCCGCGCAACGCTGGGCGCAGGTTTGACGGCACAAGCATTTCGTGCACAGGGCTGGAATGGCAAAACGCAAAACCCGCCAGACAGGATAGTTCCACGGCATGACGGCGAGTACAACGCCCAACGGCTCAAAACGCACCTGACTGAGGCTCTGCCTGTGTGGCAATGGTCTTATGCGCCAGCAACTCAGGGGCAAGGCGGACGGATATCGGATGAGCTCGACGGATTTATTCAGTTCGGCACAGCATTCATGCAGGCAGCGTCCGACTTTTCGCAAACCATCTCCGCAAGCCGCTCTTTTTTTGCGCCAAACGCTCGGCAAAGGCTTGCAGCAAAGCAGTCCGCCCGGTAACGCCCAACCGCGCAAAACGCCTGCCGGCGCACTTCAACGCTGCCAACTCAGCAACTCGGTATAACTCTGCGCAGAACGGCGGCAAAGCGTTTCGCCGGTATAGGCATTGATGCTGTGAAACATGGTTCGGTTCCTTTGTATGTCGGTTTTATTTTTAGGTCGTCTGAAAAATAAAGATGTTCTTTCAGACGACGTTTATTCATCATCAAAGAAACGCGATTATATAGCAAACTCGGATAGAACATCTCTGGGCAGTACTTTTCCTGGGCAAACAACCTAGACTAAAAGGAATTTATGTAATTTGATACTAAACAAAATAAGCAAAATGCAGCTTATAAATAAAAAGGATAAAGCAGGTCAGATTTGATTAAATCCAGTGTCTCAAAACTTTATCCTCCAAATTTTAAACTAAAACCACAACCCATAGATACATATAAAAACTTTATCATAATTTATAATCTCAACTGAAATCTCTTTTACTCTATAATAGCACAGACTGGTTTATAAACGCGATTCAGAAGTAACTCTAAAGCTATATTTATTTTTCCAATAATCTTCCACAATCAGCAAGAAGATACCAAATAGATACGCAACTCAGTGCCGAAATAAATTTTTGAGTAAAATAACTTTATTTAATAAAAACTACTAATCAGTTCTTCAACTTTTTATGATAATCAACCAAATTTTTATGAGTTGGTTGTATTAAATTATCTTCATACAACAAGGATAATAGCTAATGGAGATTTCTATTCATGCAAGCATTTACAGAAGAAGAAAATATTGAGTCCTCCTTTTTCCTATATTCCTTACAGTAATACTGACAGGATTATTACCTTCTAAGATAATTAATCTCATGATGAAAGGGGAATTCAATCATATTTTCATACATTACATAATCCTAAAATAGATTTTTGTTTATTTATTTTCATATAATCTAATAATTGATAAAAACTATCTAATTTTAAATTACAACCTTTTGCGTGTAATTTCAGTATATCGAACGAACCATCCTTCAATGCCTTAACAAATTTATCTTTATTCTCCTGATTAAAAGGCTCTAAGATCCAAGAATCCTTTGCGTTTGGCATGGACGTAAATATCAAACCCACTGCCCTTATAGATCTTCGTCCGACATCCATCTTGTTGCCGAATCTGGACGAACCTGCCAAACAACCGTAAGGCACGCTCATCAACGTCCCATTCAAATCAATTTTAATATTTCTTTCAAAGCCTGTTATGGGTATCTGATTGTCCATTTTTACTTCCTCCTTATTTTCTGAAGATGGATAACAAGCTGCCAAAGCGAATGAACCCAAACTGCTATTAGAGCTGACAGTTTCTTCAATACCCTATCTTTTTCCACATTCCACTTTTTACTCCTCCCGTAACTGATTTTCTGGAGATTTTTGCAAAAACTTTTCTCAACAGCCGAAACCCAAACACAGGTTTTTGGCTGTTTCCGTGCCAAATTTCTAGTATTCTCAGATGCCCGATAATCGGCTGCAATCAACGATCTGCTTCAACTTTAGCAAAGCGAAAGTGGTCGATGTTTTGGCAATCAGCGGCTTGTGCGGTTTGCCGGAAGAAGAGATAGGAAAATCCCCCAAATATCTTGGTGGGAATTTAGGGATTTTGGGAATTTTGCAAAGGTCTCAATATATCTAAAATAAAACCTGTAAAACATTAAAGGTCGTCTGAACGCTGTTTCAGACTTATCTTTTGTCTTTTTTGTATTTGTATTTATTGTTGTCCCGGCGGTGTTGCCATTTTCCCAAAAACATCCAAGATGTTTTTCAGGCTGGCGGAACTGCTGGCCGGGGCGGAGGCGGTTCCTGCCGTGCCGAATGTGATGGCGGAGCGAAGGTTGAGCCTGCGATGCGGCTGACGAGTCCGAGTTGCCCATGGAGATGGTAACGATCGGGCGGTTTGCGGTTTGACGGGCTTCCCAAGTGGCGTCCAAAAGCGTCAGGACATCGGCGGGACTTTGGGGCATAACGGCGATTTTTGCAGATGTCTGCGCTCGCTCTTCCATTTTTCAGACGACCTGTGATATCCGGATTTGGCGGGCGTTTGATGGAAAATCGTGGTTGCTCATCAGGACGGCGGTGTTGTGCGCTTTGGCGGCGGCAACCGCTTGGCGGACTTCGCTCGCCGGCGGAAAGTTCGATGTCGATGATGTCGATGATGCCCTGAAGCGGCGGCTTTATCGAGCAACTCGATAATACGCTTTGCTGCGGGTATTCGCCGCCTTCCTCCGCGCGCCTGAAGGTGAAACAGCAGCGGGGTTTTCGGGAAACGCAGGCTACTGGCGGCGGCCTGGGCGAGCAGGTACTCGCTGCCTGCTTGGGCGCGAAATAGTCGGCTGAACTCGATAATATCGAAACAGGCGTGTTCGAGGTTTTTCAGGGCGGCGGATAAGGCTGCTCTGTCTCGGGCAACCAAGGGAACGGCGATTTTTCGGCTGTCCTCTGCCGAGCGTGAGATGGCGGATGGTCAGGGGTTTTCACGGTTTTCTGCTGTATTGGTACGGTGGCTGTCGAGCAGCGATCGGGGAACGGTGTCCAAACGACGCCGTTGATGCCGCTTTCGGTCAGGCGGCGGTTGAAAGATGCGGCATCAGCATGATAACACTATGACTTAGGTTTTTCAGACAGCCGCCTTGTCGGCTTCGCGGCAAAGAGGTCGTCTGAAAGCCAAAAAGATATTTCCATTTTTCCATCAACCTGTTTATGCAAAACCGCACCCGATTGTTAACATTATATTTACACTACACGCGATTACAAATATACTCGTCGCTATACTGTATGGCTTTTGTTTGCCTGAAATCCAAAAGCTCGCGAACGCCCCGCTGCGGGAAACAAGAAAACCGATTCAGTGAAATCAATAAAAGCAATGTCAGGCGATGAGCCTAGGCATCCGCGGTTTTGAGCGATTTCACGTTATGCTTCAGAGGAATACCCATGGACTTACATGCAAAGGACAAAACCCAGCATCCTGAGAATGTCGAGTTACTCAGCGCGCAAAAAGCCGATTACCGACTTTAAAGGTCTGCTGACCACCATCATCTCCGCCGTCGTCTGTTTCGGCATTTACCACATCCCTGCCATACAGTACCGATGCCAACAAAGGCATCGCGCTGTTGATTTTCGTTGCCGCGCTTTGGTTTACCGAAGCCGTCCACATCACGGTAACCGCATTGATGGTGCCGATTCCGCCGTCGTCTCGGCTTCCCCGATATGGACATCAAAAAGCGATGGCGGGCTTTGCCGATCCGACGATTTACATCTTCTTCGGCGGCTTCGCGCTGCCACCGCCCCTGCACATGCAGCGTCTCGACCGCAAAATCGCCGTCAGCCTCCTGCGCCTGTCGCGCGGCAATATGAAAGTCGCGGTGTTGATGTTGTTTATCGTTACCGCCTTCCCGTCCATGTGCATCAGCAACACCGCGACCGCCGCCATGATGCTGCCTCGGCAATGGGTATGATGAGCCACCTCGACCAAGAAAAAGAACGCAAACCTACGTCTTTGTCCTGCTTGGCATCGCCCTATTGCGCCAGTATCGGCGGTTTGGGCACCGTGGTCGGTTCTGCCGCCGAACATGATTGCCGCCAAAGCCCTGAATCTGGACTTCGTCGGCTGGATGAAACTCGGCCTGCCGATGATGCTGTTGATTCTGCCCTTGATGCTCTTCTCCATGTACGTCATCCTCAAACCTAATCTGAACGAGGCGTGGAAGTCAGCCGAGTCTATCCCGTGGACGCTGCACCGCGTAATCGCGCTGTTGATTTTCATCGCCGCCGCTGTGGCATGGGTATTCAGTTCCAAAATCAAAGAAGTTTTCGGCATTTCCAACCCCGACACCGTCATCGCCCTGATTGCCGCCGTCGCCGTCGTCGTATTCGGTGTGGCGCAATGGAAAGAAGTCGCCCGCAATACCGACTGGGGCGTGTTGATGCTCTTCGGCGGCGGTATCAGCTTGAGCGCGTCTTGCAATCCTCCGGCGCGTCCGAAGCATTGGGTCAGCAGGTTGCCTCCACCTTCTCCCATTCGCCCGCATTGTTGGTAATTTTCGTGGTTGCCGCCTTCATCATTTTCCTGACCGAGTTCACCAGCAACACCGCCTCCGCCGCGCTGCTCGTGCCGATTTTCGCCAGCATTGCCGCGCAAATGGGGCTACCCGAACAAGTTTTGGTATTCGTTATCGGCATCGGCGCATCGTGCGTGTCATGCTGCCGGTTGCCACGCCGCCCACGCGATTGTGTTCGGTACAGGCTGATCAGCAACAGTGAAATGATGAATGTCGGCTTTGCTGCTGAACGTCCTCTGTATCGTATCTGGTTGCGCTGTGGGCTTATTTCATCCCTGATGTAAACCCGTAAAACCATATACGCTGTCGTCTGAAAGAATATTTTTCAGACGACCTTGAAGTTTTTCCGCCCAGCACCATTTGTAAAAAGATTCTAACGAAAGGAAACCCATGATTATCCTGCACACCAACAAAGGCGACATCAAAAATCGAACTCGACTCGACAAAGCCCCCGTTACCGCTAAAAACTTCGAGCAATACGTCAAAGACGGCTTCTACGACGGCGTAATCTTCCACCGCGTCATCAAAGGCTTTGATGATTCAAGGCGGCGGCATGGACGAGAACATGAACGAAAAAGAAACACGCGATCCGATTCAAAACGAAGCGCCCAACGGCCTGCCCAACGAAAAATACACCATCGCCATGGCGCGCACTCCGACCCGCATTCCGCCAGCGCAATTCTTCATCAACACCGCCGACAACGCCTTCCTGAACTTCCGTTCTAAAGAACTGTACGGCAAAAACCGTCGTCCAAGACTGAAGCACGCCGTATTCGGCAAAGTCGTCGATGGTTTTGATGTAGTCGATGCCATCGAAGGCGTCGCCACCAAACGCCACGGCTACCACGACGACGTACCGACCGAACCTGTCGTCATCACCAAAGCCGAAGTGGTATAAGATTGACGCGTTACACCTTGATAAAAAGCAGCCGAAAACAGGCGCTTTTTGCGGATAAGGCATATCGCCGGCTTCTTTGGTTTTTAACGAATCAGTTGCCATCAACCGTCAGCAATCAATCAAACGAATCTGTTGCATTGGCAGCATAGCGTGGGCTTGACGCAAGGAAAATATGTAGAACGAAACTGGGCAGGGCGGTATGCCTGTTTGTTTTGTAATCCGCATCGAAAAAGGTCGTCTGAAAACCTCGAATCAGGTTTTTCAGACGACCTTTTTTCAAACAAGCGGCTTAGGCTTTATACGTCATACGTTCCCATTACGCTTGCGCTGTCTAAGATATGTCCCTGCATGGCAAAGTGCAGGTCGTTGAAGCGGAAGCCGCGCGGTAGGTTTAATACGGTGTCGAGTGCGTAAACGATGAGTTCGTAGCGGTGGCGGCAGTTGGGCGGATACATGCCGCCGTAACCCGTGGCTTCTTCGATGTCCAACTTGCCCAACAGGCTCGCCCAACTGTTTGCGCCTTGCGTGTAGTCGGTAGCGGTCAGACTTTTCGTTTTCGGCAACGGAGGTGCGCTTTGAGGTCGGCAAATCAGCCAGTGTCCACACAAATCCGCTGGCGGTAATGGCGTCTTTGTCTTCCAGAACGACGGCAAAGGATTTCGTGCCTTCGGGCGCGCCGCTGATTTCAAAAGGGATGGAGTAAGTCGGCATATTGTTCCGGACTGAAACTGGCTGCCGCGTTTGCCGTATTTGTCTTCAAATTCACCGCTGACAATGGCTGAAGTCGTTACCCTGCATAGTGTTCTCCCTGTGGGGTTGGGAAAGGGTCGTCTGAAAAATGGAAAGTCTTGTCGCAGACGGGTGATCGGATTGTTCGGTTTGCTGAGCTGCCGTTTTTCAGACGACCTAGTTTCTATACTCCGCCAATCTATCGGCGTTATCCCGTTTTTCCCTGCAACAGGCATTGGCGCGGGAAAAGTGTTTGCAACCGAAAAGCCGCGATAGGCGGACAGCGGCGAGGGTGTGGCGCGCTGAGGACGAGATGGCGGCTGCGGTCGATAAACGCGCCTTTTTCTGCGCGTGGCTGCCCCAAAGCATGAAGACGACGTGTTCGCGGTTTTGGTTGATTTGTTGACCACTTCGTCGGTAAAGCGCTCCCAACCCAATGTCGCATGAGAATGCGCCTGTCCCGCGCGGACGGTCAGGACGGTATTGAGCAGTAAAACGCCCTGCTCCGCCCAATATTGCAGATAGCCGTGTTGCGGGATACGGAAGCCTTCGATGTCGTCCGCCAGCTCTTTTGTAAATATTGACCAGCGAAGGGCGGGACGGCGATGCCTTCGCGGACGGAAAACGCCAGTCCGTGCGCCTGTCCTGCACCATGATACGGGTCTTGCCCCAAAATCACGACTTTGACGTTACCGAATTCGGTCGCTCTAAAGGCGTTGAACACGTCTTCGGCAGGCGGGTAGATAATCCGCCCCATGCCGCGCTCTTTTTTGACGGTTTCGATGATGTGTTGAAATAGGGTTCGGACTTTTCCGAGCCGATTGCTTCGTGCCAAGTTTGCATCAGGCCGCTCTGTGAAAGGGACAGTGGGGCATTATAGTGCGGTTGTCTAGCGTCGTCTGAAAACCTGTTTCAGGTTTTCAGACGACCTTCGTCTTTATTTTTCGTTTTGTTTGTACCAGTTGATAAATTCGTCCGGTTTGGCGAAGCCGAGTCATGGGTCGCTGCGGCGGCCGTCGGCGTGGATGGCGAATATGCCCGGTGGGCCGTAGATCCCGTATTCTTTGTAGAGTGCCTGATGGTCGGGCGTGTTGAGCGGTTACGTCGATTTTGGAAGAAGCGTTCCATATCGACGGCTTCATGCACTGTGGCCTGGTTGAGCGTGTAGTTTGCCATTTCTTTTGCAGGAAATACACTCAGTCGGCATAGAAATCCAAAAACGACGGGTTTGTCGGGTTGGCTCAATGCGGCGTCCATGGCGGCTTTTGAGTTCGGCGACGTCGCGTAACATTTTGCCGTGGTCGGTGGTTTGCGTCTGCTTCGGACGGGGAGAGAGCGTCAGGAAGTGGTGCAGGGCGGTGGTTTGTTTGTTTTGCGCTTTGCCAGCCGGAACCATGCGCCGCCGATGATGAGCAGGAAGCCCTAAAACGGAGGCGGCGGTTTTCAGACGACCTTTTGTTTGCCGGATTTAACCAGCAACATTACGGCAGGGACGATCATGAGCAGGGTGTAAAGCGCGACAACGAGGTAGTAGGGCAGGTGCGGCGTGGCGAGATAGACGGCTACGGCAAGCGGGATGAAGCCGAAGGCGTATTTGATGCTGTTCATCCAGTCGCCCGCTTTTGGGCAGGACGTGGCCGCCGAATGTGCCGATGAGGATCAGCGGAACGCCGGTGCCGAGTGCCAAGACATAACGCCAGCTCCACCCAAACGGCATCACCGGTTTGTCCGATATAGGCCCAAGGCGAACCGAGCGGTGGGCGACGCAGGGCCGACGATCAGCGCGGAGAGTATGCCCTGACGAAGACGGAGAAGATTTTGCCGCCGGAGAGTTTGCTGCTTTTGGTTTTGGAAATAGATTGGACGGCGTTGGGCAGTTGGATGTTGAAGAGTCGGAACATGGAAAGCGCGAGGACGACCATCAGGCCTGCGGCGGCAAGCGACGACCCATGCCTGTTGCAGCCATACGGTCAGTAGCGCACCCGTCAGGCCTGCGATGACGCCGACCAGCGTGTAGGTCAGTGCCAAACCTTGCACATACGCTACGGACAGCGCGAAGGCGCGGCCTTGCTGGCGGTTTTATCGCCGACGATGATGCTGGAAACAATCGGCAAAAGCGGATACATACAGGCGGTAAAGCTCAAGAATACCCCTGTGGTACGCCAACAGGTTGGCGTTTAATGTGTCCCACGATAATTTGAAGCGGCTGCTATCGTCGTTTTGCGAGGCTTTAGGCGCGGCGGCGGGGGATGGTTTGGCGGAATCCGGTTGCGGGAAGCGGTCTTTGGCGGATATGGGTTCGTCGCTTTGCGGCTGGTACAGGCCGCTGCCATTAATCAAAAAGACGTACCACGGGCGGGTGCATACGCCGGCTTCGGCACAACCTTGATAAGTCAGCGTCAGCTTGTAGGTCGGCGCGGCTTTTTTGTAAGGCCAGTTGACCTGAGCAGCGCGGTGGAACACGGTTTGTTTGCCGAAAAACTCATCTTCTTTGGCTTCGCTTTTGCTGAAAAACCGGTTCGCCCAATACGCCTTCAGGCGCGGTGGCGGCAACGATTTTCGATTGGTACATATAGTAGCCGTCGGCGATTTTGAATTCGACGTTGATGCCTTTGTCGGTAACGTTCACTTGCGGCACAAACGCTTTTTCAGGCGGCAACAAATCGTCAGCGTTCACAGCAAACGCGCTGGAACACAGAACAGCGCGGTAAAAAGAAGTAAAGAGTCATGGCGTCTTCTCGGTGGAAGGGTTGAAACAGGCGCGATTATAAACGCGCAGCCGTTTATAGGCCTTAATTTATACTGCGCCAGCGATTGCTTTTTATAGTCGAGAGGGGATTATCGGACTGCTGATAGATGATGCCCGTCGGATTGTCTCTTTCATGGTCGATTGAACGAGAAAGGTCGTCTGAAAACGATTTGCCCGGCCTTTCAGACGAGACCTTTCGCGGCTGGCTACGCTTATGATAAGCAATACCAGCGTAAGCCGAGTGGTTGTGCATCGACCTCGCAGTTTTTCACCTCGACGATGATGGCTGACGCGTCCAAAGTGGCACGAGCGCGGTTGCTATCGCTCGCGCACCATGTCTTCCACGAATTTCGGGTTTTCATAGGCTTTTTCGGTAACGTATTTTCTCGTCAGGGCGTTTGAGCAGGCCGTAGAGCTGGCAGCTTTGCCTGCGCTTCCACGCAGTCGATGATTTCCTCGATACCGACTTCCGGCGTTGGCGGTCAGGCTGACGGTAACGTGCGAGCGTTGGTTGTGCGCGCCGTATTGAAAATTTCTTTGGAACACGGACACAAAGAGGTCACGGGCACCATGACTTTCAAATTGTGGCTGCATGCGCCGTTTTGATTTCGCCCGTCAGGGTAACGTCGTAGTCCAGCAAGAGTTGGATGCCGGAAACGCGCGCGGATTTTGCGAAGAAAGGAAGGAAACGCTGATGTTTGCCGGAATGAGAGTTTAAAAGCGCGACCATTTCGGCGGTCGGTTAATGCGCCTGTCGAAAACTAAAGCCTCGGTTTGTTGCCCATCAACGCCACGAAGCGCGACATATGCGTGCCTTTTTGGTCGGCGGGCAGGAAAACCGTCATGGTCAGGCGGGCGACGGTGGATTGGCTGCCTTCGGCGGTATTTAGTCATCGGAAGCGCAGGTCTTTGATACCGACCTGGTTAATCGGCAGATTGCGTAAATCTGCGGCTGGATTGCACGTCTGCAATGGCGTTCATGCGTTGTTTGTCCCTAATTGTCGGATTGCTGGGGTGTGTCGTTTTGGAAACGGATTCATGCCGTCCGTTTTGCAAATGCGAGATTATATCACTTGCAAACCGTGTCCGCATTGATTGTTTCTATTTTTCGGATAGTGATAGAAATCCTGAATGTATTCACATCTACAAGGTTGAACCGAGATGAAATTCGCCACCAGACCATCCATTCCAGCTACGATTGCGAAACGAACACAACCGCGCGCTGATGCCGCCGATTTATCAGAACGAGTATGTTCGCGCGGCACGAAATCGGCGAGCGTGGGTTCCTACCGCTATTCGCGCCTGAGCAATCCGACCCGTCGAGTTTTGGAAGACACGGTCGCCGATTTGGAACGCGGGGCGGCGGGTTTTGCCTTTTTCCAGCGGTCATGGCGGGCATTGATGCCGTGTGGCGCACATTTCTGCGCCCAGGGCGATACCATCGTCGCCGTCGCCGATATTTACGGCGGCGCGTATGACTGCGTTGGTTGACGTATATAAAAGGTGGGGCGTGAACGTCGTCTTTGCGATTTGGCAACCCGACCGCTTGGATGGAACTGCTTGCCGCGCACAAGGCGAACTGGTTTGGCTGGAAACCCGTCCAATCCGCTTTTTGCGGCTGGTGGACATCGTACGCTTGCCGCCAAAAGCCCACGCTGCCGGCGCGTTGGTCGGCATCGACAACACCTTCGCCACGCCGTATCTGCAACAGCCGCTGAAATGGGCTGCGACATCGTGTTCCACCCGCCACCAAATACCTTTGCGGCCACTCCGACGTATTGATGAGCATCGTCGCCGTCAAAACCAAAAGAACTGGCAGAAACCAGCTGACGACATGATGGTGCATACCGGCGCGATTGCCGGCTTCGATGGATCTGCTGGCTGGTGTTGCGCGGCATCAAAACTGCTTCGCCTTGCGCATGGAAGCGCACTGCAAAACGCGCTCGACATCGCCCGCCGCCTCGAAGCCCATCCCGCCGTGAAAAAGTGTTCTACCCGGCCTGCCGTCTCACGAACATTACGAACTGGCGAAAACGCAAATGCCCAAAGGCATAGGGCGGCGTGGTAACGGTTTACTCAAAAACGACACGCGCGAAGCGGCAAACAGCGTGATTGAAAAACGATGAAACTGGTCAGATGGCGTCCAGCCTCGGCGGCGTCGAAAGTCTGGTCAGCCATTGCTATTCCCTGTCCTACAGCGGCGTGCCGCACGACGTGAAAATGGAAATGGGCATCAAAAGTCGGTCGCTGCGCTTCTCCATCGGCATCGAAGACGCGGACGATATTTGGAACGATATTTCCAAAGCTTTGGATTCGACGCTGTAAAGATAAATAGGTCGTCTGAAAAAGTGCGTAGCAGGTTTTCGCTGAGAGCGGTTTCAGACGACCTTTAGCTGACCTCACGTTAGAAAGGCAAAATCATGAAAAACCCCGATCCCCACCCTTATGACCGCAATCATGCTGACCGCCTGTACTTCGCCTGCTGAAAAACCGCAGCCGTCCCAACCTGTCACGTCGTCTGAAACCATCCGAACCCGCGTCGAAGCGTCAGCGCCGGCTTTGGCGGCGAAATGGCTTTGTGGTTTCTTTCGACAAGTCGCGAAAAGATTTGGCGGGCAGAACGGCTTTTTGTGATTTGAGCAAAATGCCCAAGGCGCATGGCAAGATGGGTTGCAATCATTTGACGCTTGCGCAAAAGAAGTCGGTGCGGGCAAAATTGATTTTCGGTCCGATTGCGACGATCGATGATGTTGTGTGAAGACATGAAGCTGAAGAGGCTTTCTTGAACATGAAAAAGCGTGGAACTATCGTTTTCGACGGCGATGATTTGATTTTCTGGAGCAAAACGGCAAAACCATGCGCTGCGCCGTGAGCCGTAATTTTGAGTTTTATAGTGGATTAACTTCAGCGGTACGGCGTTGCCTCGCCTTAGCTCGAGAACAGATTCTCTAAAGTGCTGAAGTACGCAAAGTGAATCGGTTCCGTACTATCTCGTACCGTCTGCGGCTTCGTCGCCTTGTCCTGAGTTTCAGTTAACCACTATAGTATCGAGCAAGGTCGTCTGAAAACCGGACAATCAGGTTTTCAGACGACCTTTCGCCAAGCGAACGGGTATAATACCTCGCTTTCCATCCCGCACACACGAATCCCATTATGGCAGCCTCGCGAAGCCAAGTTTACCGAAGAAAAAGTCTGTGGGTTAAACACCGACGCCCAAACTGATGACTTTTTGCCATCAGCCGCCCCGAAACCGTACCGCTTCTCGGCGGGGCGGTTTTCGCGGCTCGGTTTCGCGACAGCGAAGGTCTATCTGGCGCGCTTATTCCGTCGTGTCCGCCGAATACGCCGATACGCTTGAATATTTTGCCGTTTTGATTGAAGGCGGCCCCATGTCCGCGCGTTTCGCCGCCATGAAAGAGGGCGACACCATTCTGCTCGACAAAACCGCTACGGGCTTCCTCCTGCCGAACGCTTTTCCCGACGGCAGGACTTGGTCATGCTCTGCACCGGTTCGGGCATCGCGCCTTTCCTCTCCATCATCGAGCAGCTGAAATCTGGCAGCGTTTCGACCGCTGGTTTTTGGCGCACTCGGTTTCTTTCGCCGACGAACTGATTTTTCAGACGACGTGTTGAAGCGTTGAAAGACCATCCGCTGATTGGCGAGTATTTCCCTAAATTCCGCTTCGTCCCCATTACCAGCGAGGAAACCGAAGGCGCGTTGAGCGCAGACGCGTTCCTGAGCTGCTGAAAGACGGCAGCCTCGAAAGCATACGCGATTCAAGTTCGCCAAAGCGGATACGCTTTATGTGGTCTGCAGCAATCCCGCATGGTCGAAAGACACGTTCCAGCCCTGATGGACTTGGGCTTCGCCATGCACCGCAACCGCATCCCCGGCGAAATCATGATGGAAAACGGGTTTTAAGCCCTTTGAAAAAGAAAGGATTTTTCTTGTCCAAACGCAACATTTTCCCCGTCGACAAATCTCTGAGCAACCCGAACGCGTGATGCTGGTCAGGGTGATGTTGAGCGCGGATTATTCGGGCGCGAACGAAGTGCGCGAGCGGACTTTTCAGACGACCTTGGACGAGGCGGCGGAATTGGTCGCGGCGGCGGGCGGCGAGCTGGTGTTGCGGGAAACTGCCAAGCGCGACAAAGGCGCATACGGCTTATTTCGTCGGCACGGGCAGGCGGAAGAGCTGGCAGCGGCGGGTAGCTACCGACATCGGCTTTGGCGGTGTTCAACCGTGAATTGACGCCGACGCAGGAGCGCAATTTGGAGAAAATCCTGCAATGCCGCGTCCTCGACCGCGTGGGTTTGATTTTGGCGATTTTTGCCAGACGCGCCCAACGCGTGGAGGGAAATTGCAGGTGGAGCTGGCGCAGTTGAACCATTTGAGCGGGCGGCTGGTGCGCGGCTACGGACATTGCGAGCCAGAAGGGCGGCATCGGCTTGAAAGGTAGGGCGAGACGCAGCTGAAACCGACCGCCGCTTAATCGGCAGAAAAATCACGGCGTTGAAAAAACGGTTAGCGCAAAGCGACAACGTGCCACGCGCCGCAAAATCGCGGATGGAGGGTCGTCTGAAAACCTTTCGCCATCGTCGGCTACACCAACGCGGGCAAATCTAGCCTGTTCAACCGTCTGACCAAGGCGGACGTGTATGAAAGACCAGCTTTTTGCCACGCTGGATACGACGGCGCAGCGTTTGTTTTGTCACATGAGGCGGGCGTGATTCTGACGGATACGGTCGGGTTTCGTCCGCGATTTGCCGCACAAGCTGGTGTCGGCGTTTTCGGCGACGCTGGAGGAAACAGCTTTGGCGGATGTGTTGCTGCACGTCGTCGATGTGCGTCCAATCCCGATTTCGGCGGCAGATGGACGTGTGAATGTGGTTTGGAGAAATCGGCGCGCAGTGAAGTGCCGCAGCTTGTCGTTTACAACAAAATCGACCTGTTGCCGGAAGGCGTGCGCGAGGCGGGCGTGTTGCGGGACAATTCTGGACGCGCCGTCGGCGTAAGATATTTCGGTTACGAAAAAGTCTGAGCTTGACGCTTTTGCGCGAGGCGATGATTGAACGGGCGTTGGAAAACGGCGGCAAGAGGTCGTCTGAAAACTGCTGAGTTGCAGAATAAAAACAAGATGTAGCTTTGACTGTCGCCGTTTGATTTTACTCAATGCGCCCATATGAGAGACGACGGGTCGATTTCGATTTCGATCCATCTGTTTGCCGCCGCGTGTTTCAAAGGTCGTCTGAAAAAGTAAAGGCCGTTTGGAAAACAAAGATAAATCAGGGAGGGTTTATCTTATTTCAAACGGCCGTTTCAAGGGTTTTACCGCTTAGAAAGGAAGGCGGCGTTTTCTTTCATAACGTTTTTCGCAATCATCCATGCCGCCAAGCTCAGGTAGGCGAAGCTGGACAGGGATGCCGATAACGGCAAAAGATAGGTAGCAGGCGGTCAATCATGATGTTTTCCCTGAGTAAAGTAGTTAATGGATTTTGTGTAAGCGTACGTTTTTGTATACCGCACTGTTTGTACGGAATATGCGCATAGTATGCAGCTTCCAGTCGGGTAGGTCAACAAAAATGATGGTGCGTCTTTTTAAAAAGTTCCGTTTTTACATTGTAAATAATCGGTAAATTCGCACGATATGCGGTATCAGAGACGTAAACCGTTCGTCTGTTGATGAGCGGATACATTGTTGAAAAATAGAAATAAAAGTAATAAAAATATGCAAATTGTTTTAAAATAAACGTCTGTAAAATATAAAATCTGCTAAAAGCGACACTTTAATAAAGTTTTGCATTTTAAACATTTCAAATCCAAGTTTCAAACGGCAGACCACCTGCCGGCACACCATCGAGCGCATATTATGAATCAAACGGAAAGAACCTGTTTCCATTGCGGTCTGCGAAGTCCCGAACACCTCCATCTGACCGTCCGCTACGAAAATGAAGACCATGAAACCTGCTGCGCGGGTTGTCAGAGCGGTGGCGCAGAGCATTATTGATGCAGGTTTGAGCAATTGTACAAACAGCGTACCGCCGTACGGAAAAATCCGAGTGCCGCCGCCGGAAGTGTTGTCGCAACTGAGGTGTACGGTCTGCCCGAAGTGCAGGCGGATTTTGTCGAGGTCGGGGGAAGGGATGAACGCGAGCGGTGTTGATGCTGGGCGGCATTGGCCTGCGCGGCGTGCGTATGGTTGATTGAGCAGCAGCTTTTGCGGACGGCGGGCGTGGTGCGCGTGGATTTGAATTACAGTACGCACCGCTGCCGCGTGATTGTGGGACGAGGCAAAATCGCGCTGTCGGACATTCTTTTGAAAATCCGCAAGACGGGTTATACCGCCGCGCCTTACATGCGCAAAAGTCGAGGCACAGGCGCAGAAAGGAGCGCAAACAGTTTATCGTCAGGCTGGCGGTCGCGGTTTGCGGCATGATGCGAACGATGATGTTTGCCGTGCCGACGTATCTTTACGGCGGCGACATCGAGCCGCTGTTTTTGGAAATCCTGCACTGGGGCGGCTTTTTGATGATGCTGCCCGTCGTGTTTTCACAGCGCATTGCCGTTTTACCGCGGCGCGTGGCGCGATTGGAAAAACCGCCGCGTCGGCATGGATACGCCGATTGCGATTGCGGTCGTGATGACTTTTGTCGCGGGCATCTGCAGCTCGTCGTCAATGCAGGGGCAGGGATGTTTCAGAGTCCATCGCGCTGTTGCTGTTTTCCTGTTGGGCGGGCGGTTTATGGAACAAATCGCAAGGCATGCAGGGCAGGGATGCGGCGGAGCGGCTGCGTGAAACTCGTTTCCCTCGCATTCTGCCACCGCCTTCCGTCTTGCATCCCGACAGCGAGGAAATCGAAGAAGCGGCGGTTGTGCAGCTTCAGGCGTAGACGCGATCGTCGTCAAGCCTGGCGAGGTCATTCCTGTGGACGGCACGGTGTTGTCCGGCGAGAGCGAAGTGGACGAAGCCATGTTGACGGCGCGAGCCTCGCCCGTGGTCAAGGTCGTCTGAAAACGTTACCGCAGGCACGCTCAATACGGGCAGCCCGCGTTATCCGGAACCGACCGCACCGGCAACAACACGCGCCTGTCGCACATCGTCAAACTGCTCGACCGCGCGTCGCCCAAAAACCCGCGCCGCCGAGCTTGCAGGGAAAAATACGCCTCCAGCTTTCGTGTTTGGCAGAGCTGCTGCTTGCTATCCTCGTCTTTATTGGCTGGACATGGTACGCCGACGCGCAAACCGCCTTTGTGGATTACCGTCGCGCTGCTCGTTATCACTTGCCCGTGCGCACTTTCTCTTGCCGCGCCCGACCGCGCTTTGCGGCATCAACAGGCGCGCTTGCCGACGATTTAGGCGTATTAATCAGCGGTAACAAAGCCTCTGAAACGCTCGCACGTCGACGATGTCGTGTTCGACAAAACCGGCACGCTGACCAAGGACAGCTTTTCCGTCGACCGAATCATCCCCTTTAGGTCGTCTGAAAACAGAAGAAGCGCTCGCCGCCGCACAGGCCCTAGAACATCAATCCGAGACACCCCATCGCCGCGCCATCTTGAACCACACGCTTCCAGACGACTCGCCCCGCGCCCGAATACGCAATCTCTCAGCGCGTCAACCGCATCGGACAGGGCGTCGCGCGCAAATGACCTAAAGGCGAGCCTGCAGCGTTTGGGCATTGGGACGGCCGATTTCGTCGCACGGAACAGCCGGCGTTGCCTGACCAAAGCTCGCCGACATCGAACACGCAGGCAGTATGGCATGTTTCCTCGGCAACCAGCGGTTTCCAAGCCGTCTTCCTGCTCGAAGATCAAATCAAAGACAGCGCCGCCGCCATGCTCGACACCCCTCAAACAACAAGGCATCCGCACGCACTCTACTCAGCGGCGACCGCGCAAATGCCGTCGCACAAGTCGCGCAGGCACCGCTTTGGACACCTACCGCGCCGAGCCGCCCGAAGACAAGCTCGCCTACGTTGAAGACTTGCAGAAACAGGGCAGAAAAGTCTTGATGGTCGGCGACGGCATCAACGACGCCCCCGTCCTCGCCTAGCCGACGTCATCCGCCGCCGTCGCAGCAGGCGCCGATGTCGCCCGCGACGGCGCCGATCTTGGTCTTGCTCAACGACGACTTTGAACATCTCCTACCCGCCACCATCGCCCAAGCCCGCCGCACGCGAAATCATCCGCCAAAACCTCGCCTGGGCAGCGCATACAACATCATCGCCGTCCCGCTCGCCGTCTTAGGCCAGTCAAACCCTGGATCGCCGCATTGGGCATGAGCCTCAGCTCGCTGCTTTGTCGTGGGCAACGCGCGTTGAGGCTGCCGTTTGTTAGGAAACGGCAGACAGTTAGGCTTTTGTATAGTAGGTAGATGGGATTAAAATATTGAAAATCTGAAAACATGCGGATTTTGCATGATGTTTTACATATTTGACAAAATTTTTCAGATGAGATTGCAGCATAAGTTGCGCAGCTTTGTATAGGCCGAAAAGCTGCATGAATTTTATTCATGAAATTAGGCATAAAAATGATATTTGTTTAGATTTTATTTTTATAAAATTTCTTGCTGTTGAGCTATCCACATTGGACCCATATTGTGAATCAGGCAAACCAAAGGAAACCTGCGTACGAGATTCGATCAAATTGAACCGCCACATTCCAACAAAGCCCTTGGTGGCAGAAGCTCAGAGCGTTTATGCCGGCTGGTGACAGCAGTGCCATTCTGTGACGTGGCTGCAGTGCTGAAAGCCTCGCGTGACGACCGTAACAGCGGAGCCGCCATGCCTTTGGCCCATGCGGGCGGAGTGTGCCGCAGGGCGCAACAGCGCCGGCAGCAGCGTGAACAGCTTGCCGAAAAGTGTCGCCGGCGGCGATATTCGCCCAGCCGCGAATCTGCATGGTGTTGAACCCGATGGACAAAGCGGCACGAAACGCGTGGCGACGCCTATATCGCCAGCAGGAATCCTTTCCCAGCTTGCCTGGCGGCAGCAGAACGATGCGACCGGCAAATCCTGAAAGTAGCCGTAAGACCGAACAAAACATCAATGCTGCGGGTTTGACGCGCACGAGGAGGACAAATGCAGAATGATGCTAACGTTGAAGACCGTCGCGATGCATCTGAAAAATACACGCTCGATCCGGACGCAGCGGCGCGCCGCGACGCAAACTCGGATCCGCGTCATCGGCCGCGAGTGACGGAAACCGCCGGTGCAATTCAGTGCCGCAATCGCCGTACCACAATCCAGTGTTGATTAGCAGCCGGGTGGGTAAACCGCTATCGCCGAAGGTTTGGCGCAACGCATCGTCATCGGCGAAGCGCCCGAATCCTGCGCAACAAAACGCTCGCTGGTTTCGGATTTGGCGGCACACCGCTTTGCCGCGCGAAATACCGCGGCTGAAATTTGAAGAACGCTTTGAAAGCGCGTGTTGAACGACTTTGGCGAAAGACGACGGCAACACCTCGATTTCTTTCTATCGACGAAAACCATACTGTGTCGGAGCGGCAAAACCGACGGCGCAATGGACGCGGGCTATGAAACCGGCTTTGGCATCGCGGCGAACCGCACTGCATCGGCGCAACCACTCTGGACGAATACCGCCAACAGTATTGAAAAAGACGCGGCACTCGAACGCCGCCTCCAGCATTGGTCGGCGAACCCAGCGTGGAAGACACCATCGCCATCCTGCGCGGTTTGCAGGAACGTTATGAAACTCACCACGGTACCATCTGATGCATCACCGACTTCCGCCATATCGTTGGAACATGCCGCAGAATTGTCGAGCGCTGGCGTTATCACCGACCGCCTTCCTGCCCGACAAAGCGATTGATCTGATTGGACGAAGCCGCCAGCTGCATCAAATGGAGCTGACAGCAGCAAAACCTGAGCAGATGGACAAACTCGACCGCCGCATCATTCAGCTCAAAAATGGAAAACGCATCGCTGCCAGCGAAAGCTGACGACGCCAGCAAAGAAAATCGCTGAGCTGAGGCAGACGATGGGAAAATCGACGGCCCGCAAAAGAATACGCCTGATTTGGACGAAACTGAAAGCCGACAGCCGCTTCTTCCAGCACCGCCGTGACATGAAGAACAGCGATGGATGACCATCAAAGTCAAACATCGAGCAGGCTCAAACTGGCGACTATGACTGCTCCGCGCGTCCGAACTCGAATTACGGCGAGCTGCGGAAATTAAAGCGCGCGCAGCTGCAGGCGGCAGCAGCTGACGGCAAAACATGGTACCGAAACTTCTTCCGGCAGCACTGAAAGTCGGCGCGGACGAGGGTGGCTCGAAAGTCGTATCGCGTGGCGGACCGCATCGCAGTTCAAAATCCGCCGATAAAGGCGAACGCGACAAGTTGCTGAAATGGAAGAAGCATGTGCAATGCCGCGTGGTCGGTCGAAGACGAAGCCAGTGCGCGCCGTGTCCGATCGCCATCCGCCGCAGCCAGCCGCCTGGCGATCTGGAACAGCTTGCTAAGGCACGGCAGCTTCGCACCCTTAGGCGACTCGGCGGGCAAAACCGGAGTTGTGCAAAGCTGTTTGCAGGCTACTGTTCGGCAGCTGTAGCAGATCATCTGATTTCGTATCGATATGTCCGGAACACATGGAAAACACGCCGCTGCATCGCCCGACGGCGCGCCTCCGCTGGTGTCGGCATAGCGAAGAGGGCGGCCACCTCGACCGACACAGTCCGCAAACCGCGCAGCGTGATTCTTTGGACGAAGTGGAAAAGGCCCATCCTGACGTGAAACGAACATCCTGCCGCAAGTATTGACGATCGGTCGCCTGACCGACGGACAGGCCGCACCGTGACTCTCAAAAACACCGTCGTCGTCACTGGCGACTTCCAACATCGGCAGCCAGCACATCCAACAAATGGGTACGCGAGCATCGTAGCCGTGAAAAGAAGCGCGGCATGGAAGAAGTGAAAGCCTACTTCGCGAAACGATCAACCGCATCAGACGTGAAGTGGTCGCGTTCCACGGACTCGAATCAGGAGAACATCCGCAACATCGCCAAAATCCAAAACGCTCAGCGCTTGATCAGCTGGAAGCGCAGCACCTCGCACCCTGAAAGTGGACTTGATGCCGCCTGGATTTGATTGCCGAAGCCGGTTTCTCGACCTCTGTGTGCCGGCGCAAACCGCTCCAAACGCGCCATCCAGTCGGAAATCGAAAACCCGCTTTTCCGTAAAGCCTCTGCTCAGCGCAACATACGCGCCCATGGCGCGATCCATGCGGAGAAGAGGTGCAAGCTGGTGCTCGCCTGATTTGAGCTGCCGAAACGCGGAAGAGGTCGTCTGTTTCTTTCAGACTGACTCTGTATGAAAACAGGCTGCAACAAAACCGTTTTGTATGGTAAAGCTTACCGTAACTCGGCGGTCAGAAAGCCGCTGTCAGGCTGTTTGTAACTGAACGATCAGAGTGCCGGAAACGCGCATCGTTTGAGCTGGCGTATTTCGAAGAAACGGGCTGTGTCCGGTTCTGGTTTTAAATTCAAGTAGCCCTTTAGGGCTATAGTGATTAAATTTAAATCAGGACAAGGCGACTGAAGCTTTCGCAGACAGTGCAATAGTACGGACGATCTTCGTTTGGTGCCACAACCTTAGAATCGTCTGAGCCAGCGCGCAGTGCAACGCGTGTACGCGTAAACTTAACCACTCGGCGGAAAACATGAAGGCCAGGATTTATGCGACTTAATGCCCGCTGCTTCCCGAACATGTTGCCGGATGTGCTGCCGACGAATGCCTGCCCGACAGTTGAAAGCGCGCGAGAGCAGTTAAGTTGACTTTTGTTCCGAGTGCATCGGCGTTGCGAGCCGGCACAGCCCGCTGCTGATGGAATGCCGCTAGCTCCTGGTTGACATGGCTGACGCGGGTTTGTCTCTTTGAAATCATTTTGTGGGTCGACCGCTGAGCGTGGTCGGCAGTTGCATCCGCGCCGATATTACGCCGCCGCGTGGCGCGCGTTACGCGCATCTTTCTGTCCGCCAACCGGCGGGATTTAACCTGATTGTGTTACGCAGGTCCTGCAGTGTTGCACGCGCGCGGCCGGAAGGTTTGCCTACTGTGCGCGAAACCCGGCAGGCGGGGGCAGGCGACAAGGCCTTTCGCCGACATGCTAGCAGATATCGATCTGAATCGACGTGCTGCGCCAGAAAGCATGGCGACGTTTGCTGGCGGGCGGCGGCTTGCTGTCGCTAGCATATCGGCGTAATTCCGCGCTTTGTCCGATGCGGCGTCTCGCGTGAGCAGTTCGCGCATCATGCTGCGTTGATGTGCAGCCAGCATAGATCGCAGCGGCCGTGCTGGCGTAAGCGGGCGCTTTGCCGCGACGGTGGGCGTGTAAAGCACATGCGCGGCTCGCGCATCGGGAAGTGTTAGTCGGCTGCGCGCGAACTAGTCAATTCGTCGTGGCTACCGGCCCACGGCGGTCGGCAACGATTACCAGGTGCGTGTAAAGCGACGGCATTTCCGAATCGTGAGTCCACATCGATTTGTATCCTGAACTGCGCGTTGACAATTATCACACGGGCTTGCTGTATGCGGCATACGCAGGTTCCACTCTGGCGACGCGGTCGCGCGGGTGACGTGCTATGACTGGGTTGGGCGAATGCTTTCGGCCAAAGCGCGGCCCGGCGTCAGGATCTCAGCTTTCGACTCTGCGTGAACAGCTCTATCGGACGTCTGCCCGCCACCGAGCGGGCAGCCCGTCGCCCGCTGATGACATGCCGAAGCGGCGCGCGAAGCTAGTGCGCGCCTTGCGTGAACAAGGGCGTGGTATCGTTACCATCACGCGCATCGGGACACAACGCTTCGGGAAGAGGTTACAGGTGTCTGATCTTGTTTGACACGGCGTTTGGCAGGCTGGAGAAACTTTAAACACCCATCTGCTAGCGTGATTGTGCCGCGCAAACTGTGGCAGCGCGTGCCAGTTCGGTTTGGCGCCGATTCTAAGATAAATTTTATATCAATAGGTTATGTGCGGCGGCGTCAAAAATGCTTGTAGTAATCGGCGCCCAACGATGGAAGGTCAAAGGTAAATCGCTGGACTGGCTGGCGGAAGAAAACCAGCGGTGTCGTGCGTCTCATGGCGTCACCGCGGGACAACACTTATGGTCGGCGGCGCAGAAACCAGATTGCGCCTGATTCCGCGGCATCCGCATGGAAAACTTGATTGCTTTATCGGTTCGGCATGCGTGCTCTCGAAGCATTGCTTGCTGCAGCGAAATCGATGCGTTGGACGCGCAGGCGCGTGAAAACGCTGATAGTGTCGTCTGAAAATCTGCGCCGACCTGTCCGCCGATCCTGCCTTACCATCGTCGCTGGACCAGCCCGCGGTTAGCATCGCGCGGTGTCGCAAATCGGCACCTGACCGGCCGCGGCATCGGTCCAGCCTACGAAGACATAGTAGCGCCGCGCCATCCGCGTCGCCGATTTCATCAACCTTGACTGCGTGAAAACCCGACGCCATCTTGTTTGCGTCAAACGTCCAAACCGCAACATCTGCGCAACGCCGAGCTCGGCGGAAAGCGGAGTGACGTGATAGCGGTGATCGAAGTACGCGCGCGCGCATGCGCCTATGGCGATCAACCGACGTATCCCAGTGTGTTGAACGAGAAAAACACGGCGAAAAACTGCTGCTGAAGGCGTACGCGCGTACGCTGCGTGACATCGACTACGCACTCACCCCTCGTTACCTTCGTCCAACCGCTATAGCATGTCCGGCAGGCGCGGGCGTAGGTCCGCAAACGTTGATGATGGCGTCTGGCATCGTCAAAGCCTATACCACGCGCAAGCCGGTTCAGTCCGCCCCGACTGGAATTGTTGCCGAAGTAGGGCGTGCCTGGCAGAACGCGGACGCGACTCGCCTCGCAACCGGCCGCGTGCGCCGGTAGCGGTTAGCTGATGCCGCCGCCTCTGGAAACGCTCCATCCAGTCAACGGCGTCCGGCGTGTGCATCGCTACGCTGGACGTAATGGACGGTACTAGAATTGACGATCTGCGCGGCTACGCATTGCTCTTACTGCAGCAAACCGACGATCCCGGCCTTTGCAGTGGTTCCACGGTGGTGTGGAAACCCGCGTGTTGACGATGAAACCATGCCCGCTGGATGAATCCACCTTCTGCGTAGCTACAGGATGCGACTGCCTGCAAACGCCAGCATCATTTGAACGTATCGAAGTTCGTGGCGCATCGCTATCGCACTGTCACCTTGGACCGCGAAGAAATCATCGTTTTGCACCCATCCGTTCGCTATGCTTTGATTAGTAGGTCGTCTGAAAACCGGCTTTCAGACGACTCAGCCGTATTGCATAACCGATTTTGCCGCCAATCCAATCGCCTGCTGTGCGTTGTGATGAGCACCGATCTGCAAATGGCTTTCGAGCGTGGTAGACGATCCTCCGTGCTCAATCCAACCACTCGCACACGGCGGACACTTTGATTTTCGACCGCCCATCGTCTGGCGAGTTTGGCTGATGGCGCGCGCAGGTGCGGCCGCCGTCCAAGCATCGTGCAGTCTGGTGCGTGGCGGGCCGTAGTCAACTACATCTGCGGAAAGATGGTAGCTTTATGGCCAGGATGCTGTCTTGCGGAACCGCACGTTTCCGTAAGCCAATGGCCGATTTCGCGCCATACTGGTTCGGTCTGGGCTTTAAGTAATGGCTTGGATTTCGGGAACCACGCCTGAGGGAGACGGAACTTCGACAGCGGCTTTCGGAGAAAGTCGCTCAGTGGAGGTATCGGATATTCGCTTGATATTCCTTGAGAGTCTGCCGGGCGCATAAATTTGTCCCGTCCGTCATCGATCTGGCTTTTCCGATGAGCATGAAACGATCGCACATGGCGGGCAGCAGGCTTATGGTAGACCCCAGTCTTTATCATTCCGCCACAGCAGGCGGGCTGTTTGCCGTTTTTGAAAAGATGTGGGACTATACGCGTCGCTGTCATATGCGGCTGAACGTAGGTCGTCGAAGGCAATGTGAACCAACATTGTTGTGCGACTCGATTATCCTGGCGCCCGCCGTCCCGCTTTCCTGCGTACATCACACTGATTTTGAGCTCGTATTTGCGCTGATGGTTTCACGGCGGACGCGCAGCTGCGGATCTGTGCGGTCGTGGACGAGCACCAGTGGCCAAAACCATCGTGCTGCAAACGAAGCGAAGAAAGCGTCATTGTCGTAACGCCCATGGCGAGCAGGATTTCGACCCGCACCCGGCGCGATTTGGGCATGATACGACATCGACCTGTTGGATCCGAAACAGGCAAACAAAACTGGACGGGCTGATCTGCGGCGGGACTATGACGCCGCGGCGGAACCGCGTCGGGCGCGAGTGTCTGGATCAGTATTTCTGGGAGATGTGAGAAATATCAACGGCGGCAAACGCGGACGGGTCATCGGTGTCAGGCCCGGTGCTTTTGTGGCATTTTGAATCCGCAGGATGTACAGTCGCCGTCGTAAAGGATGCAAAAACGGTTTTAAGTCGGGAAACGCAGATTCGGGCAAATTTGAAGTTGAAAAGAACACAATGCCTGATTTTTATATCTGTTTTCATTCTGTCAAACAGCCTGTTGCCGTGATTTCACGGTATCGGGCTTTTAAGCACAAACTCAAAGAGGCACACCCTAATATGGAAAACCGTAATTTTTATGAAATTCTCGGCATTTCGGCGGATGCGGACATTGCAGAAATCGAAAAGCCTATCGCGATTCGGCAATGAAATACCATCCCGATCGTAATCCCGGCAATCCCGAAGCGGAAGAGCGTTTTAAGAAATCCGTCAGGCTTACGATACGCTGGTCGATCCCGAACGTCGGGCATGGTACGACGAGTCGCTCCGAATTCAGCGGTAAAGCGGGCAGACCGCCAGCCAGCAGACCGATAGCGAGCATACGGCGGAAGCGCCGCGTCAAGACGGCGACCGGACTTATGTGATGGCGATGTGCCTTTGTTTGCTTTTGGCATTTGCGACCTCGTCGATGCCTGTTGCCGGCATCGTCTTTGGCGTATGTGAAAACGTGGCGAAATGAGCGACTCGGTTTATAATAACCACGCAGACTATCTGATTAAAACCTTCTGGGCGGATCTGGCGGGGTTTGTTTTGAGTAAAATCGGCCGCGTTTATCGGCATCGACTCGTGTTGCTGTTTTTGGTATCGGTTTGGTTTGCTTACCGTCTGGCGGCAGGTTTCGTCAGACTGACGGACAACAAGCGTATGTCTTTGGATACTTGGTATTCTAAGCGCAACCGCTCGCCTTGTTTTCAGACGACCTTCGCAGCCTGGGGTCGTCTGAAATTTGTATGGGTCGTTTGCGGAAACTAAATATCAAAACAGGACACAACAAGGTCGTCTGAAAAGTGTGTCACGCATCCGACACATTCAATCAAAAGAAAAAACAGTGATTTATTTTATTGGCAGAGCATATTGTGCAGCGTGTCCTGTGTCGGTATTGCTCAAATTGGCGCGTAAGAACAAAATCGACGTCGCGCAGGCGGTGGCGGCTGAACCACATCGTCGCGAGTGGCGCTGACGGCTTGGGTGTTGAAAGACCCGATTTAAGCAACCGAAAGCCTTTTTGCCGACTTGGTGGTTGTTTGGCGCGTTGGGTGTGCTGCTGCCTTCGGTGTTTGTGATTATGGGCAAGGCAGTCGATGCTGCGGGTATCGTCAAGTCTGATGCGGCGCAGCGTTTGTCTTTGATTTTGCCGATTATTTCCGCGTTCGTCATGGCGAAGCGTTGACCGAGCAGGCGGCTGATAGGCATCGTTTTGGCGTTTGTGGCATTGTTCTGCCTGTTGTGGAAAGCCGACGGCGGCAAGAAATCGGGCGGATTGGGTACGCAAATCACGCTGCTTGCGGGCGTTTGGGCGGGCTACGGCATCATCGACATCCTCTTCAAACAGCTTGCCAAAAAGCGGTACGGCGTTTTCCGGCAACCTCTGGTCGCCTTCAGCCTCGCCGGTATTTTTGATGTTCGGCTACCTTTTCTCCCAATCGACCAAATGGACGAAAGAAGCATTATCGGCGGCATCGTCTTGGGCGGTTTGAACGTTCGCCAACATCGTTACCTATCACCGCCCGCCACCAAATGATGAAAGACAAACCGGACGCTGGTCTTCGCAGGCATGAACATCGGCGTCATTGTTTTGGGAACGCTGGTCGGCGCGATGGCGTTTAAAGAGAAAATCAGCAGCATCAACGCCGCAGGCATCAGCGTCGCCGCTCTGCGCCCATCGCCTGTTTGTTTTACTGGCCGCAGATACGGGGGCTGGTCGATGTGCGCGTAAAAAGGTCCTGGATTTGATTTCAAAACTAGGGTATCAGCGGTTGGGAACAGATTCAAGCATCAGCACTTGGCGTTTCGCAGCCAAATGTCTCGGCTGCGGTAGTCCGCTTCATCTCGACCCCTGAGCATTCCTGATTACCGATAAGCTTTCGGGACCGGTTTGTTGGGGAAATATTGTCGGATGAGTCTCGTTGCGTTTCCATTCTGCCTCCTCAAGAATGGCATTGGGCGGCAAAACAGTTTCTCGCTGTCAATGGTTTTAGTTTCGCCCATGTTTTCGCCATAGTCTTTCCGAATAGAAGCGTTTATTGCGTCGTGCGATCGACTCGAAGGGCAACGGCAATGCCCGAAAAATTGCCCCTGAGTCTGCCAAGTCTTGAAACACTGAACGGCTTTGAAGCTTTGTAGCAGGCATTACAGAATTTGCAAAGTCTTTCCAAGCGTCACTGACAGCAAAATGCGATAGTTGTTTGATGTCTAGTCGTAAGCAGTACTGGCGTTTCGAAATTATTTATAAGGTGCTTAGCGATGTTTCGACGTATGTGTTGTAGCAAAATTACCAGTTTCGCCGATTTTGTATTTGTTTTGTAAACCCTTCACGGTATATAATGCGGCACGAAAATGATCATCGCGGCACATGAAGCACCAGATTACCCGCGCAAACGAGCAGCTCGGGCGATCGGTTCAAGCTGGTTTAAGGACACAATCTAAAGCACGCGAATATGGAAAACCAAAGTTGAAGGCGCGTCTTTATACAGGTCTATTGGTGAGGCGGGTATAGACGCGCAAACAAGTGTACGTGCCCGGCGCACACGATTTGAAATCGGAAATTTAATCAGCACTCTGACGATGAAGATTGCGTACCGGCCGGAAACGCTCTGCCCAGTACCTCCACCAGTCTGAAATGACGCTGATGATGATGACGGATAGAGATTCCGCCATTGGGCGCACGTGTTTTAAGCTGGCGATTGCGGTGCCGGGCTGATAGGGCTGCAAAAGACCCCGGCAACGTCGGTGCTGGTATCGCGGCAGCGCGGCAGCTTCGGGCGTCAGGCAGATTGTGTTGGGGTAATGACTGCGTCGATATTTGGTCGCCCAAGGTATTGCGCGCGGGCGGCGGGTAGATGCGCTTCGCCGGGCATGGCGGCGCAGCCGCGTTTTCGGCTGCAGTGGCTGGCCACGCATCAGGACAAAATATGGGCGACCGTCTGACGGGCGTAATCCCTCCCACGATTTACCGACTGGATTTTAAACGTCTGCCCTTGCGCTTGCTGGCAATGAAGGCAGCGGGCGGAGTCGGGAAATTTTGGAAAGCGACGGCGGCGTCAGAATCCCGATGCTGGCCAGACGCGAGTCGTCAAACGCTGCCACGGCGGCACCGCACGCCTCGAGCAAAATGCGCCAACTGCATTGTAGCACACTCGCGACCGCCTCGCCGTAGAGAAACCACTAAGGTCGTCTCGAAAATCTTATCTCTGTAGTCTTCGAACAGCAAACGCGGCGGTTAATCTGTTTAACCGCCGCCGCAGTGCGCTCAAAGCAATCAGAATGTGTCATTAGGCCAGCGGTGCCGTGCGGTGACGCTTTGCATCGACGTCCTGAATATTGCGGATGGCTGGTACGCGGCATGGATATGTCCATTTCTTTATACAGGATGAGCGCGCGGTAACGCCTTCGCCGTATGCGCCTCAAGCTCGTAGAGGAACGCGCGGCCTATCATCGTGCTCTTTGCGCCAGCCCAGTGCTTTGAGGATGTCCTGACCGCTGCGGATGCCGCTGTCCATCCACACTCGATGTCGCTGCCGACTGCGCTGACGATGTCGGGCAAGGCTTTGATCGAGGATACGGTATCGTCGAGCTCGGCGGCCGCCGTGGTTAGAAACGACCACTGCGTCCGCGCTCGCTTTCGCCGCTTTTTCGCATCTTCAGGTTCCATAATGCCTTTGATAATCAGCTTGCCGCCCCGACAAATCTTTTACGCGTGCGACGTCGTCCCAGCTTAGGCGCGGGTCGAATTGTTCGGACGTCCAAGAAGACAGCGAAGGCAAATCGCCGACGTTTTTGGCGTGTCCGATGATATTGCGGAACGTGCGGCGTTCCGCGTTCAGTCATTTTCGCACCATTCGGGCCTGTCGCCAGATTGATTAAAATTGGCGATGGTCGGTTTCGGCGGGCGGACAGGCTGTTTTTGATGTCTTTGTGGCGCTAGTCTCAAACCCGCAAAATCGGCGTCAATACCACGCCGAACATCTGGCATCCTTTCGCGCGCTTAATCAGGGTTTTTCCATAAACCGGCGGTCGCGCATCACATAAAGCTGAAACCAAAACGGCGCGCTGGGTTTTCGGCAACGTCTTCAATCGAGCAGATGGACATGGTGGATAGCGCAACGGAACGCCGAACTCTCCGCCGCCCGCGCCGCCAAGATTCTCGCCGTCGGCGTGTGCGCCATGCGTTAAAGCCCGTCGGCGCACTCGCCACCGGCATTTTCACGTCCTGACCGATCATTTCTGGTCTCCAAACCGCGGCCTTCCATATTGACCAATACCTTTTGTCGGAAGCGGATGTCTTTTGAAACCGAGCGTTTTCGCGTGGTAGTTTCCGTCCGAAGAACCTGAATCGATGTAACTCGTAAACATAGCGGCATCTTTGCGCTTAAGTGACAAGGCGCAGGTCTTCGATACAGGTCATTTTGCTCAAATCGCGTTTCACTGTTGATTGCCCTGTAGCAGGTTGTTATGAGAGTCTTGGTCGTTCGAAAACGGTAGGGCGTCAGACGACCTTTGCAACACCATAATGATTTAGTATGAATTAGATAACTGTATCAATCGCAATTATAAAGCAATGGTTTTAACCCCGCCAAAGCAGGGTAATAGCACTTTTCAGACGACCCGGATTCAAGTTTCAGATAAAAGAGAAATCTTTAGGGCAGATAAAAATCCATTCGCATGCAGCCATTTAAACAACAATCGAAGACGTCTGAGATACTCTGACTGAACTCACCCAGATATTAGACAATCGCACCACCATAAAAAGCCGACAATAGGCAGCACCCGTACCATGAGACCGACCACAAAGGGCGTTTTGCCGTTACCGCCATGATCGATTTGGCGATGAACGCGCAAACCGGCGCTGTCAAACTCAGCGCCATCAGCGAACGCCAAAGCATTTCGCTTTCCTATCTCGAACAACTATTCAGCAAACTGCGGCGCGCCGGGCTGGTCGAAAGCCTGCGCGGCCCCGGCGGCGCTACATCCTCGCCGCCCTCCCGCACAAATCAATATCGCCCAAATCATTTCCGCCGCCGAAGACAAGCTGGACGCCACCCAATGCAGCAGCAAAGCCAACTGCCACCACGGCGCGCCCTGCCTGACGCACGACCTTTGGGAAAACCTGAACAAAACCATCAACGATTACCTCGCAGCGTTACCCTGCAAAGCATCATCGAACAGAAAACAGCGATGACGGCAGCCACGTCATCCAATTCACATATCCACTAAGCACATTACAGAAAAAGAAAGAGCAAACCATGACCGTCAAAACCCCCGTTTATCTCGACTACGCCGCCACCACCCCCGTTGACAAACGCGTTGCCGAAAAAATGATTCCCTATCTGACCGAAACCTTCGGCAACCCCGCCTCCAACAGCCACGCATTCGGCTGGGAAGCGGAAGAGGCCGTCGAAAAAGCCTGCGCCGACATTGCGCGCCCTGATTAACGCCGATCCCCAAAGAAATCGTCTTCACCAGTGGCGCGACTGAGAGTCCGACAACTCGCCATCAAAGGCGCGGCAAAACTCCTACAAAACCAAAGGCAAACACCTCATCACCGTCAAAACCGAACACAAAGCCGTGCTCGACACCATGCGCGAACTCGAACGCCAAGGTTTTGAAGTCACCTACCTCGGCATACAAGAAAACGGTTTGATCGATTTGAAGAACTCAAAGCCGCCATCCGCGACGACACCATCCTGATTTCCGTAATGTGCGTGAACAACGAAAATCGGCGTAGTGCAAGACATTCCCGCCATCGGCGAAAATCTGCCGCGAACGCAAAATCATCTTCCACGCCGATGCCGCCCAAGCCTGCGGCAGCGCGCCTGTTGACGTAGAAGCCGCCAAAAATCGACCTGCTGTCCATGTCCGGTCATAGCATACGGCCCCAAAGGTATCGGCGCACTGTACGTCCGCTGCAAACCCGCGTCCGCCTCGAAGCCCAAAATGCACGGCGGCGTCACGAACGCGGCTTCCGTAGCGTGCACCCTGCCGACCCACCAAATCAGTCGGCATGGGCGAAGCTTTCCGCATCGCCAAAGAAGAACTCGATCAAGACATGGCGCACTACCGCAAACCGCGCGACATCTTCCTCAAAGGCATCGAAGGCATCGAAGAAGTCTCATATCAACGGCGACCTCGAACACCGCGCCCTCGAACAACCTGAACGTCAGCTTTCAACTTCGTCGAAGGCGAAAGCCTCGATTATGGCAGTGAAAGAACTCGTTGTATCCAGCGGCTCCGCCTGCACCTCCGCCTCGCTCGAACCCAGCTACGTCCTCGCGCGCGCTCGGCCGCAACGACGAACTGGCGCACTCATCCCTGCGCATCACCTTCGGCCGCATGACCACCGAAGAAGAAGTGCACTCGCCGCCGAACCGATCAAACCAAAATCGGCAAACTGCGCGAACTGTCGCCGCTGAGGAAAATGTTCAAAGACGGGATTGATTTGAACTCGACTGAATGGGCGGCGCATTGATTTGTTGTTTTTATATTTTCATGAATTAACAGGGAGATAGTTATGTCTCAAATTTCTTAAGAATATACTGAATACAGATGAGAGTATTATCTGATTTTTATGAGAGACAATATATTGAGTTCGCGACAACAGTGATTTAAATACTTTATTCGAAAATTATTTAGAGGAACTGGGGAGAAAGACGATTATTTAAATATTGCAGAAAATTCACGGAATATGATAGATTTAACATTAACACAAGAGACTTTATTGTTGAGTACTCTATGACTCATATAAAATAGTGCAAAAATGTAAAGAATATATTGGATTCTGATTCAGGCCAGATGGCTAATGGAGAAATCAAATCAACTTACTATCATAAAATATATCCTTATGCACGTGAAACAGGTAGTACTCAAAAAGGTGCGGTAGATGATTTAAGAGAAAATATTGATAAAATTGATAAGATATTTCGAGTGTGAAAGATTAAAATTTGAAGTTGGGACTTGTATTGATTAGTAGGTGTAGGTTGGAAACCCAACAAGCCTATCAATTTGCTGAAATGGGTTTAATACAACCCAACCTACTATAAATAAAAAGGTCGTCGAAAACCCTAAAAGCCCCTTTTCAGACTGACCCTAAAAAGCCACCACATTAAAATCAAGGATGCAAACCCATGAACGAAAGCAAGATTTAGATTTGGATAATCTCGACAACCTACTTGAAGATTTTGACGGCGTTACCGTGAAGGCGGCATCGATTCGAAAACGACGACGGCTGCGCGGCGTGCAAAATCTAAGACGGCTTGGGTCGTCTGATTTAGAGGCAACAAGGAACCTTATGTCCTGCAACTTCAGGAACAGCAGACACTTGCCGCAAACGACACATTCTATTGTCGTGCCCATGGCGGATGGAACGGTCGAACATCAGCCCGGAGACCATACATGATATGCAGCGTTTGGTAGAAGGCAAAATCAGTTTGGATGAGGCTTTGGACGGTATATACAAAGAATGGCGGCAAAATGAGCAAATACGGCGGCGAAGACACTATTTATATGAATGGAGCGTATCGGGAAAACAAGCTTTTCATCCAAGATAGTGAATTGCTGGAAACCGCCGAAAAGAATCTTCCGCCGTTCGCGCCCAATATTTGCTTTTTGCAACCCATTACGGGCAATTTCGATTTGGCGCGATACAGGACCATCTCATCGCGAACTATTCGGCGATCTTTATGATTGGGCAGGCGAAATCCGGCGGATTGATATTTCAAAGGTAATACCCGTTTTGCTAATTTTGCTTTTTATCGAAAACGAAAGCCGTAAACTTTGGAGAAGCTGAGAAGGAAAACTATTTGCAGGATTGGATAAAGATAAGTCTGGCAGAACGTGCCGCCTATTATTTGGGCGAGTTGAACGTCCCTACATCCTTCCGCGAAGGAATGGGTAGAACATTGCGTCTGTTTATAACGCAATTGGCAATGAAAAACGGTTTGCAGATACATTGGCAAAATATCTCGCCGAACAAATGATTCAGGCCAGTATTCAGGCATACTGCCATGCCGATAGCGGCTATTGGCGCGCCTCAATTTTAGACAATTTAGAACAATCGTCTTTTTCAGACGACTAAAACATCAACAAACCACGATATTTTAAGGAAACCACATCATGGCATACAGCGATAAAGTAATCGATCACTATGAAAACCCCGCAACGTCGGTACTTTCGACTAAAAACGACGAATCTGTCGGCACCGGCATGGTCGGCGCGCCGGCTTGCGGCGACGTGATGCGCCTGCAAATCAAAAGTGAACGACGAAGGCATCATCGAAGATGCTAAACTCAAAACCTACGGCTGCGGATCCGCCATCGCTTCTTCCAGCCTGATTACCGAGTGGGTCAGCGTAAAGTCTGATGACGCGCTGGCAATCAAAAACAGCGAAATCGCTGAAGAACTGGAACTGCCGCCGGTAAAAATCCACTGCTCCATCTTGGCTGAAGATGCGGTAAAAGCTGCTGCTCGACTACTGCAAACGTCAGGAAAGCAAATAAGCTGATTCGGTTTGTAGGCTTTGTTGGCAGACGTTCAGGATTTCTGAAAGTCTCAGGATTTTTCGGGAAAAGCAAACCTGATGATTTGTTCTCTCACCTCGGAGGTCGGAAGTCAAGGGCACAGAAACTAATCCTTTTGAAGTTGCCGCCAAATTTGGGACTGCTCTGCCATCTATCCTCTCCCTCGTGGGAGAGGGTTAGGAGAGGGCGATAAGCCGTAGGCTTATATTTAGTCGATACGCCTCCAGAATCAAAGGAGATGGCATACCTTCTCTCGTGAAGAAGAGGGTAAGGACACAGAAACCTAATCCTTTTGAAGTTGCCGCCAAATTTGGGACTGCCTGCTGATCTATCCCCTCTCCCTCGGGAGAGGGTTAGGAGAGGGCAATAAGCCGCAGGCTATATTGAGTCGATACGCTTGAAAAATCAAAAGAGACGACACGCCTTCTTTCGTGAAGAAGAGGATAGGACACAATAACTTAATCGTCTGAAGTGGCCGCCAAATTTGGGACTGCTGCACTCATCCCTCTCCCCTCATGGGAGAGGGTTAGGAGAGGGCACAAGTCGCAGGCTTATATTTAGTCAATACGCCTGCAAAATCAAAAAGAGACGACATGCCCAGCTCGTGAAGAAGAGGGTAAGGACACAGAAACTAATCCTTTTGAAGTTGCTACCAAATTTGGGACTGCCTGTCATCTATCCCTCTCCTCGCGGGAGAGGGCTCGGAGAGGGCAATGTCAGCAGGCTTATATTGAGTCGATATACCTGCAAAATCGAAGGAGACGACATGCCTTTTATGCCGATGAAGAAACCCAATCCTCGCTTTGCTGTCAGCGCATAGGCAAAACCGTATTGCAGCGTTTGCAGCAAATGGGTTTGATGACGTTGCCACGCTGGCGGCGGCGGATCGGAAGACGTTTTGGAACAAGGCGCAAAATTGACCGGCTCGACTTTGTTGGAAAACAGTCCGCAGGCAAAAATGCCATTGCTGCGGCGGCAGAGTGGGGAAATAGCGTTTTCAGACGACCTGAAAGGACAGAGAGGTCGTCTGAAAATGGAAGCAGGCAAACAAGACAATGATTGCGAAATATGCAAAGAAGCAGATTACCATCACAGAAAATGCAGCCAAACACATCAACGGCTACCTGACCAAAGCGCGGCAAAGGCTTGGGTGTACGCTTGCGTGGAAAACCAGCGGCTGCTCGGGCATGGCATACAACCTGAATTTGTCGATGAAGCGAACGACGACGACCTGATTTTGAAGAACACGGCGCGCGCGTTTATATCGACTCCGAAAAGCTTGGTTTATCTGGACGGCACGCAAGTCGATTACACCAAAGAAGGTTTGCAGGAAGGTTTCAAATTTGAAAACCCGAATGTCAGAAGACTCTTGCGGCTGCGGCGAGCTTCACACGAAGACAAAAATGGCGGGATAGTATCAAAACCGTCCCGCCATCGCTTCCCTGTCTGTTGTGAGCTGCCTTTTCGCTTTTTCTTTTTCCGTTCCACCTGTGTCGGAATAAATCGGATTTCACTAAGGCTTTTTAAAGCATTGTCGCAGTATTTTGCCTTTATTGTGCCGCACTTTACCGCTCATATTCAGTCCTTTTTGGTTAAGAATCGGCGGATTATAAGGCAAAAATCAGCTTCTGCCGAAAAATTTCACATTAATTATCCTGCCATGTCCCAATATTTCGCGACTCTTCCAGCTTGAACCCGCTTTCGATATCGACGCCGAAAAGCTTAGAGCAAACCTACCGCGTCTTGGCGGCACGTTTCCATCCCGACAAATTGCGTCTCGCTTCCGCTCGAACAAAGCAGGCAGATGATGTCTTCCACCATCAACGATGCCTACCGTACTTGAGAAAATCCCAACGACCGCGCCGCGTACCTTCTGAAAAGCGCTAGGGCATTGATGCCGAGCGCCGGAGCATACCTCTTTTCGCCCCGAATTTCATGCAGCAAATGGAATGGGCGCGAAACGCTGATGGATGCGCAAATGGAGCAAAACAACGAAGCCCTGCGCGCGTTGGATCAAGAAATCAGCCGCGAGCAAGACAAGCTGTGATCAAGATTTGCGGACGGCCTTGCAGCAAAAAGATCACGAAGCTGCCGCCCAATGGGTACGCCACGGCAGGTTTTTAAAGCAAACTGCGCAACGAAATCGCCGCCGCATCGCAAGATTAAAATGCACAGATTTTGAGCATCTGAAAGGTCGTCTGAAAACCGAGTAAGGTTTCAGACGACCTTTATTGCTTATTTCATCATGTTGTATGCCATTATATTTTCAAAATTTAACAAGTCCGAATTTGCTTTTATTTCATAAGCGCATAGCCGTATGAGGGTTTTGATGCTAAAAAACGCATCTTTGCGGTAAGGCTTGAATCACAGGAAAGAGGTCGTCTGAAAGAAAATTGAGAAAAGCCCGATTTCAAAACAGCGGCCTTGTCAAGACTGGATAAGCGACGAAAAATACACTATATTGTGCCACTGACATCACTACATACCGTATCTTGTGTTTCAGGATGGAGAAAGCTCACGATGAATGCACCGACTGATTTGAAAGCAACCAAGCGCGACGGACGTTTGGAAAATCTCGACTTAGACAAAATCCACCGCGTCGTTACTTGGGCGGCGGAAGGTTTGAAAAACGTTCCGTATCGCAGGTCGAGCTCAAATCGCACATCCAGTTTTTACAACGGCATCCGTACCGACGACATCCACGAAACCATCATCAAGGCGGCTGCCGACCTGATTTTCGCAGGATACGCCCGATTATCAATATCTCGCCGCGCGTCTGGCGATTTTTCCACCTGCGCAAAATTGCTTACGGCGAGTCTGAACCGCCGCATCTCTTTGACCACGTTAAAAACTCACCGATGCGGGCAAATACGACCGCCACATCATCGAAGATTACAGCCGCGAAGAGTTTGACGAGCTGAACGCCCATATCGACCACAGCCGCGACATGACCTTCTCGTATGCCGCCGTGAAGCAACTCGAAGGCAAATATCTGGTGCAGAACCGCGTGACCCGCCAGATCGGCGAAACGCCGCAGTTTTTATACATTTTGGTGGCGATGTGCTCTTCAGCAAATATCCGAAAGAGACGCGCTTTGGATTACGTCAAAACGTTTTACGACGCCGTTTCCACATTTAAAGTATCGCTGCCAACCCCGATTATGAGCGGCGGCGCACGCCTACGCGCCAGTTCTCGCTGCGTATTGATTGAATGCGACGACAGCCTCGATTCCATCAACGCCACCACCAGCGCGATTGTGAAATACGTTTCCAACGCGCGGGCATCGGCATCAACGCCGGACGTATCCGCGGTTTGGGCAGCGAAACTGTGGCGGCGAAGCGCAAACACACCGGCTGCATTCCGTTTTTCAAAATGTTCCAAGCGGCAGTCAAATCCTGCTCGCAGGGCGGCGTGCGCGGCGGCGCGGCAACTTTGTTCTATCCCTCAGGCACATCGAAGCCGAAAGTCTGTTGGTGTTGAAAACAACCGCGGCGTGGAAGACAACCGCATCCGCCAGCTTGATTACGGCGTACAAACTCAACCGCCTGCTGTACACCTCGCCTGATTAAAGGCGGCAACATCACGCTGTTCTCGCCCAACGAAGTCCCTCGTCTGTACGACGCGTTCTTTTGCCGACCAAGACGAATTCGAGCGTCTCTACACGAAATACGAGCAAGACCCGAACATCCGCAGCGCACCTTGTCGGCTACCGATTTGTTCTCCACGCTGATGCAGGAACGCGCCGGAACGGGACGCATCTACATCCAAAAACGTTGACCACTGCAACACGCACAGCCCGTTTGACCCGCGCGTCGCGCCCGTGCACCAGTCCAACCTGTGCATGGAAATCGCCTCTGCCGACCAAAACCGCTGGACAACATCAACGACCCGAACGGCGAAATCGCCCTGTGTACCTTTGGTCTGCCTTCAACTTGGGCGCATTAAACAGCTTTGGACGAGCTGGAAGGGCTTGCCGATTTGACCGTGCGCGCACTCGATGCCTTTGTTGGATTACTCAAGACTATCCGGTCGAAGCCGCCCGCACGGCGACCATGAACCGCCGCACGCTCGGCATCGGCGTCATCAACTACGCCTACTATCTGGCGAAAAACGGCGTCCGTTACAGCGACGATTCCGCGCTCGGCCTGACCCACCGCACCTTTGAAGCCATGCAGTATTACCTGCTCAAAGCATCGGTAACCTCGCCAAAGAATACGGCGCGTGCCCGCTGTTCAACCAAACCGTTTATTCGCAAGGCAAACTGCCCATCGACACCCACAAAAAGACTTGATGCCGTGCAGCGAACCGCTGTTGTGCGACTGGGAAAGCCTGCGCGCCGACATCGTCAACATCGGCCTGCGCAACTCCACCCTGACCGCACTCATGCCGTCTGAAACCAGTTCGCAAATTGCCAACGCCACCAACGGCATCGAGCCGGCGCGCGGCTTGGTAACGGTCAAAGCATCGAAAGACGGCATCCTGAAACAGGTCGTGCCGGAGTTTGAAACCCTGAAAGACGCCTACGAAACCCTGTGGCAGCTTCCGGGCAACGAAGGCTACCTGAAACTTGTCGGCGTGATGCAAAAATTCGTCGATCAGGCGATTTCGCCAATACCGCCCACGACCCGGGTAAATTGAAGGCAACAAAGTCTGCATGAAACAAATGCTCAAAGACCTACTGACTGCCTACAAATACGGCGTCAAAACCCTGTACTACCACAATACCCGCGACGGTGCGGACGACACGCAGACCGATATTCAGGATGACGGCTGCGCAGGCGGGGCTTGTAAGATTTGATAGAGATGCCAGACGACCTTTGTTAAGGTCGTCTGAAAAAGATTAAGGAATAATAAAATGTCTATTACATATTTTGATAACCCAGCACGTAGATTATTGACTATATCACAAAGGCTGTTTTATCCTCATCAATGAAAAATACATTCTCAGTATGGAGAGAAATATTTGATTTGTCTAATGATACTGATATAAAAGATATTTTTGATGAAAATTGGTAAAGTCTATAAATTGGTAGGAGAAGTCAATGAATTTTATTAGGGATAACAGCACTGAGCTAGTCTTGAAGACAACAATTATTGGACTACTCAAGTCTTGCAATTTTTGGCTCAGAGTAGCTGGATAGATTATGGCTGATTCTATATATTATATAGGACTGATCATACAATAAAGATATCTAAAAATGACTGGCTCAAATTATAGATTTTAATCTAGATAAAAATCAGAATAACTCATCTTGAAAATCTAGATACCAAAAAATAAAAGATATTAATGGAAGTATTAAAAATTGTACAAGAAGTTCTAATTCCTGATTTAAAATCAACAATAAAAATATCAGTATTAAAACATTTATCCAGACTAATTCAAACTCTTGAAGAATATGGATTACAGGTAGTGAGGCAGTTTTGGAGGCAATAGAATTTCAATCTGATTGGTCATATGGCTGTTGATTCTAAATATCGGGAGTTTATGACTCAAAGAACCTTTGAGTAGCAGCATATGCAGCAGGTTAGTGATGTCATAGTAATTATGACTGCTGCAAGAGCTTTTTAGAAATTAGTAGTAAAACGAAGATATTGCCAAATAAAAATATTTATTATAGCTGTAGCAAATTTTATAGATTTAAGGCATGTGAAGTTTAAGACGCATTATTTAGCTAAATAAGTTTAGAAGATCGTCTGAAATCCATCTGCATAACTTGTAATCAAAACCGAGAAAAACCATGTCCCTGCGAACACCTAGTCATGTCACACAGCACCTTCTCCAAAAACCAAAACGACGCGCTTTGAAAGAGCCGATGTTTTTCGGTCAGCCGGTAAATGTCGCCCGTTATGACCAGCAGAAATACGAAGTATTTTGAAAACTGATTGAAAAACAACTGTCGTTTCTTTCTGGCGGCCGGAAGAAATCGACGTGTCGCGCGACCGCATTGACTACGCCAATCTGCCCGAACACGAAAAACACATTTTTCATCAGCAATCTGAGACACCAAACCCCTGCTCGATTCCATCTCAAGGCCGCAGTCCGGAACGTTGCCTTGCTGCCTTTTGGTGTCGATTCGAGCTGGAAACTTGATTGAAACGTGGAGCTTCAGCGAAACCATCCACTCGCGCAGCTATACTCACATCATCCGCAATATCGTGACGATCCGTCGGTTGTGTTCGACGACATCGTGCAGAACGAATACATCATCGCCCGCGCCGAAGACATCGCCTGTTATTACGATGATTTAATCGAATACACCCAGTATTACAACCTGTTGGGCGAAGGGACGCACAATGTCGGCGGCAAGCTCTGTTACCGTGTCTTTGCGCGAGTTGAAGAAAAACTCTATCTCTGCCTGATGTGCGTCAACGTGTTGAGGCCATCCGTTTCACGTCTCATTCGCCTGCTCGTTTGCTTTGCCGAGCGCGAGTTGATGGAAGGCAACGCCAAAAATCATCAAACTGATTGCCCGCGACGAAGCCCTGCACCTGACCAGCACCCAGCATATGCTCAACCTGATGCGCGCTGGTGCCGACGATCCTGAAAATGGCGGAAATCGCCGTCGAATTGCAGGACGAATGTTTCAAACTCTTCAAAAAGCGGCGGAGCAGGAAAAAGAATGGGCGTGCCTATCTGTTTAAAGACGGTTCGATGATTGGTCTGAACAAGGAAATTCTGCGCAATATGTCGAATATATTACCAACCTGCGTATGCAGGCGGTTGGTCTGCCTCGCCGGATTCGAAGGCGCCACCCAAAACCCGATTCCGTGGATTAACGCGTGGCTGTCGTCCGACAACGTGCAGGTCGCGCCGCAGGAAGTGGAAATTTCTTCTTATTAATCGGTCAGATCGATTCGGAAGTCAGCGCGACGACTTTGGGCGATTTCGAACTGTAATCAAACTCGGCGGTTTTTCCGCATTTCATCATCAGAGGTCGTCTGAACAGGCAGAAACGAAATCAAAGATTTCGGTTACGCCGCGTGACGGCCTTTCCCGCTTAAACAGATAACGATGGCACTCATCAGCACACGACAAAAACCTTCTGAGCCTCAAGAGGAGAAACCTTATTGAGGGCTTGGAGCGCACCGGCCACGAGGTCGAATACCAGTCGCCGCAGCGGCTATTGCGGTTCCTGTCGCGTCAAAATATTGACGGCAGGGTGTCCCACGACGATTTCCCGCTGGCCTTTGTCGCGCCCAAGCGAGATTCTCGCCGTGTTGCTGCCGGGTCTCACGAGACATTAGGTCGATTGCCGTGTTCGAATGAGCGAACCGGATTTGTTCGATGTCGGCTTGTTTGATGAGCAGGAATAACTTAATTGATTAGATTGGTAGTGATTCGAATAGGGATATGGGTGTTTTTATTTGAATCTATCAACTGACTGATTTTTATATTTTAAATACACATTACTGGAAACATAGAATGATCAAAAACAATACATCTCAATTTTTCTTATTATCCGCTGCAGTCTTATTGACGGCTTGCTCTCCTGACAAGCAGTGATAAGGTAAAAGAATCTGCCGCTTCTGTGCCTTTATCTTCTGTTTTCGAGAAATCCAATACAAATGATAAGACCGTAGAAACGGACATAAACAAAGTAGAAGGCGCACTTTCTTCAAAATTGCACCAACCTGCATCAGATTGACGGCATTGATGATTTTGTCCGTCAGGTTGCCTGAGAATATCGATTCCAGTTGTTTGTTTGAACGCAGCCCCAAAGAACTGGCGGCGACTTGGGGTATTCTCGGCGGAGATGATCCTCTGACTCAGGCAATGTTTCCTGATATTGGACGGATGACCCTGAAAATGTTAATAAAGTGATAGAAGCTATCATGATCAGATGGCAAAAGGAGCGAAGCTATGATGAGCAGGTGATAGAACCGCTAGTCTCAAGAGATGAAGGCACTCAGGCAGCAGAATACTTTGGTTTTATCAATAGGCAGTCATACGAGCTCAAGATTCAAATCAACCGCTGAGAATAACGCGTAATTTCGGCACAGAAGCAACGCCGAATATCTCAAGAAACACGGCGGCGGGTTTGGCGGCAGTTTTTCAAAACATCAGCCAGCTACCCGAATATTTGAAATCGCGCGGGAAGATTTTTGAGGCGCAAAGGGCATTCCGCCTGTTTAACCGCGACCGCAGCCCTGATACGCCTTATCTGGAAATTGTGTTTGACGACAGCGGGAAAATCGTTTTGATTAACGTGTATGAAAATGTCTCCAATCCGGCAAACGGGATTCATTTTGATGTGATGGGTTTGAGCGCGAATGGAGAGGGTAGGAATCTATAGTGGATTAACTTTAAACCAGTACGGCGTTGCTTCGCCTTAGCTCAAAGAGAACGATTCTAAGGTGCTGAAGCACTAAGTGAATCGGTTCCGTACTATCTGTACTGTCTGCGGCTTCGTCGCCTTGTCCCTGATTTAAATTTAATCCACTATAAAATCACGAGCGTTCGTTGAGCATTTGATGCGATAGCAGTTTGAATCGAAAAGGTCGTCTGAAACCTGAATCGGGTTTTCAGACGACCTTTTGTTGATGTGTTCGAGCTTAACCAAATGCTTAACGGCTGTCTTTCCATTGGTAATATTTCGAGCCGAGGAAGGAGCCGAGTTTGCGTAGGAAAGGTTGGGTAATGATGTTCGGGGTGTTTGAGTTTTTCAAACGGTTTCAGACGACCATCGTCGCCCATGATGGCTTCGGCGATGGCAAGGCCTGCTATGCCGGTAATCGCCATACCGTGTCCGGAGTAGCCTTGGGCATAGTAAACAGTGGGCGCGAGTCTGCCGGAAGTGGGGCGCGAGGTTGGCGGTGATGTCGCATTCGCCGCCCCATGAATGTTCGATTTTGACATCGGCAAGCTGAGGGAAAGACTTTGAGCATATCTTGGCGGACAAGCTCGGTCATGCGTGTCAGGGGTCGTCGATGAATCTCGTTGTCTTTACCGCCGAAGAGTAGGCGGCCGTCGGCGCTGAGGCGGTAGTAGTCGAGGACGTGGCGGTTGTCGCAGACAGCCATGTTGTTGCGGATGAGGTCTCTGGCGCGTTCGCCCAGCGGTTCGGTGGCGATGATGAAGGTGCTGATGGCGATGGCTCCAGCGGCTTTTGAATTTGTTGATGCAAACCGGCGTAGGTGTTGACGGCATACACGAGGTTTTTGCATTCGATGCTGCCGTCCCGGAGTATGGACGAGCCAGCCGCCTTGATAGGGTTCGATACGGGTCATCGGGGACTGTTCGAAAGATCTGCGCCTGGCTTCAGCGGCGGCGCGGGCGATGCCCTAGGGTGTAGTTGAGCGGGATGGAGGTGGCCGGAATGAGGGTCGAACTGTGCGCCCAAGTACATATCGCTGTTAAGTTGTTGTTTCAGCGTGGCTTTATCCCAAAGTTCGTAATGGGTGGCACCGTAATGTTGTCGGGCGTGTTCATGCCATTGTTGCAATTCTTCCCAATGCTGCGGGCGGATGGCGACGGTGGCATCAGCCGCGCTGCCAGTCGCAGGCGATTTGGTGTTTTTTAACCCGTTCGTCAACGAGTTCGACGGCTTGCAGGGATTGCTGCCAAAACCAGCGGGCTTGTTCCAAGCCGACTTGTTTTTCGATTTCTTCCATACCGCAGGCGTAATCGCTGATGACTTGTCCGCCGCTGCGCCCTGATGCGCCGAAGCCGATACGTGCGGCTTCGAGTACGATAACTTCGCGTCCGTTTTCGGCAAGGGGAAGGGCGGTGCAAAGTCCTGTCAATCCTCCGCCGATGACGCGGGTTTCGGTTTTCAGACGACCTTCAAGTCTGGGATAAGGGCGTGGGGATTGATGGTGCTGAAATAATAGGAGGGAAGGTATTCTTTGAAATTGGGATGAATCATAGGGTAATGCTTTGTGTGGTTTTCAGACGACCTTTTGGGGTGTAGTGGATTAACTTTTAAACCAGTACGGCTTTGCCTCGCCTTAGCTCAAAGAGAACGATTCTCTAAGGTGCTGAAGCACCAAGTGAATCAGTTCCGTACTATCTGTACTGTCTGCGGCTTCGTCGCCTTGTCCTGATTTTTGTTAATCCACTATAGTTGAGGGTCGTCTGAAAAGTTGTCAAACGGGTTGTGTGAAGAAAACAGGCTGACCTTGCATTGATGCGGTCAGCCCGTCTGATTGGGTCAATTTGCTTTTCCTGCGGCGAGCTTTTTCCTGACGGTGAGGCTTCGGCGGCTTCGATCGCGTTTGGTTGCTTGGCGCATCATCCAGTAATTGATGACGATAACCAACGTACCGATAATGCCGATGAGGATAGTTGCTAATACGTTCATCTGCGGGTCGAGACCCAGCTTGATTTTGGAGAAAATCACCTGCGGCAATGTGGAAGAACCGGGACCGGACAGGAAGGAGGTAATCACCAAATCATCCAGCGACAGGGTAATGCCGAGCAGGAAGCCTGAAGCGATGGCAGGCGCAATCAAGGGCAGCGATGACGAAAAAGATTTTTCAGCGGACGAGCACCCCAAGTCCATTGCGGCTTCTTCGAGCGATTGGTCGAGCTCCACCAGACGCGAGACGGATAACGACGGTAATGTATGCCATACAAAGCGTCGTATGTCCGAGGAAAATGCTGAAGAAACCGCGGTCGAAGTACAGGGTTTTGTAGCACTCGCTGCCTTGCGGAACATCTGCACCTGAATAATCAGCAGCAGCATGGACAGACCGGTAATCACGTCAGGCATAACCATAGGCGCGGAAATCATACCGGCGAACAAGGTGCTGCCGCGGAAGCGTTTGATGCGCGCCATCGCGTAGCCTGCCAGCGTGCCCAAAACGACGGCTGCAAGCGAGGATGCGGCGGCAATGCGCAGCGACAGCCAAGCGGCTTCCAAGATGGTGTCGTTTTTCCAGCAATGCACCGTACCACTTGGTCGAAAAAGCCGCCCCAAACGGTAACCAGCTTGGATTCGTTAAACGAATAGATGACCAAGACGACCAGCGGAATATACAGGAATGCCAGCGACAGCATCAGCATCAGTTTCAGGAACCAAGATAATTGGGATTTTTGCATTATTTGGCTCCTTCTTCCAATTCGCGGTTTTCATAATGCTGGAACAGCGCAATCGGCACGACCAGCAGCGCGACCATGACGACGGCGACGGCGGAAGCCAGCGGCCAGTTGTTTTGATCGAAGAACGCTTGCCACAAGACTTTACCGATCATCAGGTTTTCCGAACCGCCGACCAGCTCGGGAATCACGAACTCACCGACTGCGGGAACGAAAACCAACATAGAGCCTGCGATGATGCCTGTTTTGGACAGAGGGCAGGGTGATGGTGAAGAACGATTTACCGGTCCCTGCGCCCAAATCAGAAGCAGCTTCGAGCAGGCGGTTGTCGAGTTCACCAATTGCGTAAAGCGGCAGAATCATAAACGGCAGATAGGCATAAACCATAACCAAGTTCAGCGAGAACGCGTTGTAGAAACAGGTCTAAAGGTTCTTCGATAATCTGCATTTTGAGCAGGAAATTGTTGATGATGCCGTTGTGTCCCAGCAGGCCCATCCATGCGTAGACGCGCAACAGGAAGGAAGTCCAGAAAGGCAGCATGATGGCAAGCAGCAGACCGTTGCGCATGGCGGGATTGGCGCGCGAAATCGCATAGGCGGTCGGATAACCGATCAGCAGACAAATGATGGTCGTCGTCAGCGCAGTCTTAATCGAAGACCAGTAGGTCATCAGATAGATATTGCTGTTTTTCGCTGTCGCCGAACGGATTCAGGGTATTCCAAAAATTTCTGGAAGATATCGGCATAGTTTTGATAACTGATGGCGATGTTCAGACGACCTAAATCTTCATCGACGCTGGTCAGCGGCGTAAACGGCGGAATGGCGATTTCTTGTTCGGCAAAGCTGATTTTCAGCACGATGGCGAACGGAATCAGAAACAGCACCAAAAGCCAAATATACGGTACGGCGATGACCGCGCGCTGACCCGGCGGCGGAACAGTTTGTTTTTCAGTTTTTAAGGTTCATCTCATTCCCCTTAAATCAACGGAACAACGGAGTCGGTTGGTTTTCCGGCCAGCTGATATAGACGGTTTTCGTCCCAAGTCGGCGGCGTGATGTTGCGCACGTACCAATAAGGTGCAGGGACTTGGCTTTTTGACGACGCGGCCGTTGGCGAGTTTGATGTGGTAGATGGCGAAGCTGCCCAAGTAGGCGATTTCTTCCACTGTGCCTTTTGCCCAGTTGAAGCTGCCCAAGTGGTCGGGTTTTTCTTTATACAAATCAATGTCTTCGGGACGGATGCTGACCCAAATGTCTTGTTCGCTCGGACCGCCCAAACCGTGGTCGATGCGGACGTGGTTTTCAAGCCTTCGCATTCGATGACGGCATAATCGGCATGATCGTCAATCACGACGCCGCTGAAAAATATTGGTCTCGCCGATGAAATTCGGCGGTAAAGCGGCTGTTTGGATAGTCGTACACATCGCTAGGCGTACCGACTTGTTGCAACTGACCGTCGGACATAATGGCGATGCGGGTCGCCATCGTCATCGCTTCTTCTTGGTCGTGCGTGACCATGATGCAGGTTACGCCGACTTGTTCCAGCGTATTGACCAATTCGAGCTGTGTTTGTTGGCGCAATTTTTTGTCCAACGCGCCCAGAGGTTCGTCAAGCAGCAGGATTTTCGGACGTTTTGCCAAGCTGCGTGCCAAAGCGATACGCTGTTGCTGACCGCCGGATAATTGATGCGGTTTGCGCTTGGCGTATTTGGTCATCTGCACCAGACGCAGCATTTCTTCCACGCGCGCAGCGATTTCATCTTTGGGCATTTTGTCTTGTTTCAGACCGAAGGCAATGTTCTGCTCCACAGTCATGTGCGGGAACAGGGCATAGCTTTGAAACATCATATTGATGGGGCGCTCATAGGGGGCAAGTTTGGTAATGTCTTGACCGTCCAGAATGATTTTGCCCTGATTAGGGCTTTCCATGCCCGCCAGCATACGCAGCAGCGTGGATTTGCCGCTGCCGGAGCTGCCCAAAAGGGCAAAGATTTCATGTTGATAAATATCCAAGTCGATGTTATCGACAGCGTAATTGTCACCAAACTTTTTCACCAAGCCTGGATTTTGAAGATAAGGTTTGGCTGAAGACGCAGTGGTTGCGTGTCATAATGGCAATACTCAAGAAAAATGACGAGTACCGGCAAAACGGATTTCGAGAGCGCGATAAAAGCTGTTTGATTGCTGGCGGGAGTCGCAACGTCGAAACGTCGTCTGAAACTCTTGTAAGCGCACGGCAGCATGGATGGGAAACGGGTGGAAATCATGATAAACCGCCTCCGCCGAGACTCGCTATTATATTAGCCTATGGCACGCAGGGCAATACGAAATTGCCCGAAGGGCTGATTTCCCGTAGTTTGATTTAAACGGGACATTTTAAACCTGTCAGATTGAATCATGCGGTCAATCCATACGCCGGGCAAATAAGGAGCGCAATCGCTTTTCTGGAGCAAGTTGAAACGCGTTGTTTTTATGCAATTAATTTATATGAATATTATGCTTATATTTTAAATATTCATTCAAAATATAATAAAATATGAAATATTACATAATAGTTAGCTTGATAGGCATTCGTTGTAAACAGTGTAATAACAAGCAGATTTTCAAAACAAATCGTGAATGTTCACGCAAGGGTAAAAGCATGAGTATCAAAGCAGTGGCCTGAAGGCGAGCGGCCGCGCGAGAAATTATTGGACGCATGGCGCAGGCGCATTGAGCGATGCTGAGTTGCTGGCGATTTTGCTGCGGGTGGGTACGCGCAGGATGAGCGCCAGTGGATTTGGCGCGTTATCTGCTGAACGGTTTGGCAGCTGGGCAAGCTGATGAGCGCCGACGCTGAAAACGCTTTCTCGCATACAAGGGCATGGGTTTATGAGTTTTACCCAATTTGCCGTCGTCAAAAGAAATCGGCAGACGGATTTTTGAGCGAGTTGCAGGAAAACATCACGCTTTCCAGTCCAGAAAGCCGTTGCCGATTATCTGCGCCTGCATTTAGGGCACGAAAAGATAGAAGTCAGCACCGCGCTTTTGCTCAACCGCCAAAACAGGCTGATTGCCGTGCGCGAACTCTCGCGCGGAACGGTGGCGGAAAAATACCGTCTATATCAGGGAAATCGTCAAGCTCGCATTGGACGAATACGCCGACAGCCCTGATTATCGCGCACAATCATCCCGGCGGTTCGGCAACGCCTTTCGCAATCCGACATTGCGTTTACAGGTCGTCTGAAACAGGCTTTGGCATTGGTTGATGTCTCGCTTTTAGACCATTTTATTGTTACGGCGACAGAAGTCTGCTCGATGCGGGAACAGGGTATGTGGAAGGTAAAAGTGATATTGCTGCAAAGGTTGATAGGTCGTCTGAAAACAGGTTTCAGACGACCTTTGTACTGATGTCACTGTATTCAATATATAGAGTTAATACCTGAATATGGATAATATTTTATAACCAGACGGGCATGTAGGGTCGTCTGAAAATTCTTTTCTATAAACTGGAAAATAGTGTAAACTAGATGAAACTCAAGCCTTCGCTGATGATGCCGGACACGCCGACTTCGTGCGGATTGATGCGGGCGGTTTCTTCCTGCCCCAGTCCGACCAATTCTGCGCAGCCGCGCATGCATAGGCGTTGACATCCAAAGCCGCGTCCGTAGCGTTGCGCTTCCCATATGAGTTTCAGCCAGCGCATCCATCATATCGTTCGGCGCGGTATCACCCAATCGCCGCCGTAGCGCACGCAGAGTTGTCCGTGTATGGCGCGGATGCCGGGCGGTTGGGTCGATGGCTGCCTTGTTCTTGCAGGGAGAGATGCAGCGACATGTGCAGGAAGGGATTGGCTTTCTCCTTCTTCGGGCGTCCAGGGTCTTTGTCCAGATAGTCTCTCGATATTTTCGGAGATAGCGGGCAGTATTCGGGATGGGCTTTGATAATCCGCAGGCTGTTGCAGGCCGTCCAGTTGCAGGGGCAGGCGTTGTCGCCAGACATGCGATCGGCGGACATCGCGTGTGTTGACATCGTACATGGCGGGAATTTCAGAAATTCGGATAGGGCGATTGATATAGTTATCTTTCCTGCTTTTACATTTGATTAACGGTTTGCGCCTCAGGGCGTTTTAAAATGCAGCTTTGCTTCTTATCTATGGGAATAATGATGAACCCCTATATTTGTCCGCTTTTTGTATTATCTGTCCCGATGGCGGTTGCCGCGCCGTATGTGGCAGCTGGAAACACACCCCCGCACAGGCTCAGATGGTGCAGAATATAGATGCAGTTTTTGAAAATCGCGCAACGGCTCTTTGAGCGAGGCGCAAAAGGTCGGCTGATCGAGCAGTATGCTAGACCGTTATCTGGATTACGAACGCATTTCCGCTTTGCGGTCGGCGCGCCTTGGCGTGAATTCTCCGCCACTCAGAAAACGGAATTTATCCACGCTTTAAAAGATGATTATAGCTATGTATTCGCATTCCGCCTTAATCGGCGCGGCGGATGCGCAGGCGTAAGGCTGTTGCCGAAAAATGACGGTCACGGCATAAGTTCGATGTATTTTCTGAACCGCACACCAAAAGCGGGACGAAATACGAAGCAGCCTACCAGCTTTATAAGGCTCACCCTGTCTATAAAATCTACAACATCCGCGTGGACGGAACGAGCCTGTAACGGTTTACCGCAACCAGTTCGGCGAACTTATCGCTGGCAGGCAGACGGCACCATTGTGACCGTCAAAGCCAGTAAGGCTGAAAAAGCTAATAATCCATCGACAAAAGGTCGTCTGAAAGTTTCAGACGACCTTTTTCTATTTGTTTAAAATCTGTTATTTCAACATCAAAATCGCAGCCACCGTTACAGCGCGATCGCCAAAAGCGGCAATCAGTTTGGCAGCGGAAGCACCTTACAGTAGACGGTTTGCCCTTCGATATGTTTGCAGCCGTCGATCATCGGGCGGATCAAATCTTTTTCTTCAGAAAACTTATACGCCAAGACCGTAACGATGTGTAATGCCCGCCAAAGCCGCCAGCAGGTTGAAGAAAGTGATCGGATTTTTGCGCATCAGGCTGCCCGTGTCCGAGCTGACCAGATGGTTGAGATAGCGCGTCGGTAAACGTGTTTTCATCGGCGGCATACAAGCTCCGTCGTCGCTGCAGCAAAACCGTCCAACCAGCGCGATGACCATCAGCGCGCCCAAAGGGTTGTGTCCGCCGTTCGTTTTTCCGTCAGGCTGCCTTGCAGGTAGCGGCGGATGGACGACGGCCGCGCACGAATTGCGAAAAACAGCGCCGTATCGCTGCCCCACAAGCCCCAACACAGGCGGAAGACAATCAGCCCCGCGACCAGCAGCCCGCAGCGGCAAGTGCCAAACCAGCATCCCGCCGCCAGCCTGCGCGCTGTACCACATAAATCCGACCGACAAGACCAAGAGCCAGTGAAACAGGCGCGTTGGCAAATCCCAGACTTTGACTTTTGCTCATTAGATATTCCTTGTCAGTGCGGTTAGTGTGTCCTATACGGGCGTAGAATCGTGAAAAACAACAGTCGATAGAGGGATTACATCCTCTTTTTCGCCACGCATCCGCTATTTTCATCCCAAACCCAGGCAGATTGATGATGAACCCGTCCTATACGCCGTCCCCGATACGCCCGATCAGACGACCTCGCACTTTCCTGACGTATCGCGCGCGCCAAGCGGAATCGCACAAAGGGACATACGGTACGCTCGCCGTCGTCGGCGGCGCATCGGGCACGAGCGGAGCGTGGTACTCGCTTCCACCGCCGCGATTTATCAAGGCAGCGGCAAAAGCGTGGGCAGGCTTTAATCAAACCGCCTTTGCCTCTTGCCGTCATCCCCGAACGCCCCTGAAATCTGCGTTGGCGACCGCCGAAAGAGTTGCTGGAAACGTCAAGGACATCAGCGCATGGGCGGTCGGCTGCGGCATGGGCTTTGACGAAACCGCCAGCCAAATCTTGAAATACCGTGTTGACGCACAATCAGGACGCGCCGCTGTATGCTCGATGCCGACGCGCTGCACTTTCGCTGGCAAGGTCGCAGCTGAAACCCCGCGAAGCGCTACAAAAACGCAGCCATCTGGTCTCTGACCCGCACTCCCGCCGAAGCCGCCCGCCTGCTCGGTGTATCAACCCAAAGCCGTCCAGCAAGACAGAATGTCCGCCGTCCAAACCATCAGCACAACGCTCCAAGCCGTAACCGTCCGGTAGCGACACCGCACACTGGTCGCCACGCCCGACGGCACGGTCTATACCAACCCAGCGGCAACGCCGGACTTGCCACCGCAGGCAGCGGCGACGTTTTTAAGCGCATCATCGGCAGCCTGCTCGCGCGCGGCATCCCGCCGTTCCGCCGCCTGCGCCGGCGTATATGGCTGCACGGCGCGGCGGCGGACGTCATCAAACGCCTGACAGGCGTGTGGAAACCGCATGCTCGCAGGCGAAATCGCACCCGCCGCCCGATGATAGACCAGCGCCATACCGGCTCGATTGCCGACTTTGAACCGTTGCTGCTGCGCCTGTTGCAACACTACCGCGTGATGCTGCCGATACGCGCGGACACGGACGCTCCATCGTCTGGCACTACCGCACTGGACCCCATGCCTTTACGCGAAAGCCAGATGATGCGCCAAACCTGCGCAACGAAAGCGTGGACATCACAGTCTGTCTCGGTTTCAGCGACGGCGGAGGAATAACTGCCACCGTCTTGGCGCGGAAGATGAAAATGTTGAGAAAATCATCACGGTAGGTGCAGAGTGGCATCAAAAACACTTGAATCGCGTACGGTCGATGTTTGAAGCGCTGAACCTTAATATTGTAAAAGAAAAACTGTCGGAACAGCTTGCCGCTTATCAGGCAGCTATCCCGAACCCGATGCCGAAAAATGGATTGCGGCATTGAAAGCCGCGTGGCTGGATGAAAGCGCAAGCGGTTATCCCAACGAAAGCGTCCGTGAAATCGCAGCTACTGTCTTGGCAATATTATGCGAGAAGCCGATTTTCCGCTTGCCTTCGACGATTGGGCAGAAACTGAAAACCGAACTGCCTCGATGCACCTGATGAACGTGTGCCGTCGGCAGCCCATGAAGCGATTAAAGAGCAGCCCGAAATCATTTGGGCGGCAGTACAGGCGTCGGTGGGCACTGTAAACCGTGCGCTGAGGAAAGAGGTCGTCTGAAACGGCTCATGCAGGTTCGCCGAAATTGGTTTCGTGATCGACTCATCCGTTTGAAATCCTTCGTCCTGATTAAACCGCCGACTGCTCTTTACCATCATCCTATTTGGTCCATCACACACCATGTCCAAAACCGCTCATCATTTGCTGGCTTGCCGTCCGCCTGATACCTTAAATCACACTTGCCATTTTTCGTCATCAATCCGCGAAAGACGCGGCGCAACACTTAATCAACGGTATCATCCTTGCCCGTGAAGCGCGACGTTTCGTTCAAATTCGTCCTTTGACACCATCAAGCATCTTAGTTTTTGAAAAAGGTCGTCTGAAAGCGGCTTGGCAGGTTTGCTGGAAACCGTTTTTCAGACGACTTAATCCTATATTTTTAATTTTCATACAGCATCAAACCGCGTCTTCCATCCGCTCTTTCAGTTCCACTTTTGCGCCGCGCTGCTGCCTTTTGGGCTTTATCGTGATGGTCGTCGCGCCTTGGTTGCGCTGGCTTTTTACGACGGAGGCATGGGGCGGGGTGTTGCGCGATGACTATATGCAGCACCTTATCTTATGGACCGCATTTCAGGCTTTTGGCAACCTGCGTGCTGACGGGATCGCGCCTGCGGCGTGGTGTGTTGCGCGTTTGATTTTTCGGGGACGCGCTTTGCGTTGAGGCTGTTGATGCTGCTCTTCGTGATGCCGACTTTGGTGGCGGGTATGGCGTGTTGGTTTGTTCGGCACAAACGGTGCCGTTTGGGCGGGCTGGCAGGATACGCCGTATCTGTTGATTTACGGCAATGTGTCAACCTGCCGGTTTCGGTGCGCGCGGCGTATCAGGATTTTGTAGTTCTGAGGCGCGCTCGGCAAACGGCGCAGGCTTTGGGGGCGGGGCTTGGCAGCGGTTTTGGCGGTGGAATGGTTGGGTATTCAGCCCGTGGTTGGCGGGCGGTTTGTGTTTGGTTTTCTGTATTGTTTTTCGGGGGTTCGACTGGCTTTTGCTGTTGGGCGGCGACCGCTATGCGACGGTGGAAGCGAGATTTACTGATTGATTGCGTATGAATTGATATGGCGCAGGCTTCCGTCTTGTATGGCTGGTGTTGGGGATTACCGCGGCGGCGGGGATTGTTGCATGCGGGTTGAGCCGTCGGACGGATGCGATGAGCACGCCGCACCGCGTCCGCGCAAGCCTCGCAACAGCGGCGGAACGGCTGATGGTCGCGGCGGTATTGTCGGTGTTGTGTGTGTGCTGTCTGGATGCCCTTGCTTTGCAGTTGTTCGGCAGGCCGCCTGCCGGAGGGTCTTGGCGGGTATTGCTCGAGGGCGAAACGCTGGCGGCGCTTTGGAACACCGTTCGTTTTCGGCGGCGGCGGTCGCTGCCGCTGCGGTATTGGGCGTCGTATGCCTGCTTTCGGCAAGACGCGCGGCGGAAGCGAGGGAGCGGGTATTTTTGCCGCGTGAGTCGCCGGTCTGTGTGCGTTCGCGTGCTGCTGCTGCTGTATCCGCAATGGACGGCATCGCCGTCGCTTTTGATTGCCGCTTATGCGCTGTTGGCGTATCCGTTTGTCGCCAAAGATGTTTTATGGCGTGGGATGCGTCGCGCGCGTTATGGCGAGGCGGCGAGGACTCAGGGCAAAACCGTTTTCAGACGACCTTTTACATCACCGCCCCATTGCTGAAACTCCGCTTTCAGGCGCGGGCTGACTTTGGTGGCGGCAACTCGCGTCGGCGAGTTTGCGGCAACGTTGTTTTTGGCGCGTCCCGAATGGCAGACGCTGACCCACCCTGATTTACGCTCATCTGGGCAGGGCGGGGGCGGACAATTATTCGAGGGCGATGGTGTTGACGGCGGTATTGATGCTGTTTGCGACGATGGTATTGTGCTGGACGGAAAGGACGAGGACTGAATTATATTGAAGGTCGTCTGAAAAGGCGGTTTCATCTTGCTAAAATCGGTTTTCAGACGACCTTTTCGGTATGGTTGCTTGTTTTGACCGTATATTCCAACGCTTTGTAAGGTTTTAGCGTGGATGAAAATATAACCGTTTTGCAGGACGGCGACGTGATCGAGATATCCCGCATGGCAGCGAGAAGCCTTCCACATCGTCCACGGCGATGACCGCGCGGTCGGCAAGATTCGGTTCCAGCAGTTGAATACGAAGACCAAACCCGGCCAGCCGTCGAGCAAGACGAAATCGGGGCGGATGGCTAAGTCTTTGCTGCTTTCAGCGCATCGCCTTCGCGAAGCTCGATATAGTCTCGCCAAACCGGCTTCGAAAATGTTTTCTGCCGCTGCGGCTTTGTGCGGCAGATATTCGCAAGTGATGACGCGCCCTCCGTTGACTCTGGCGGCTGCGGCAAGATACAGCGTCGACATGCCGTAGGAAGTCCTGAATTCGACAATATGCACCCGATGCCAAAGCCTGCATATACAAAAACTTGCTCTGTTGTCGGTGCGATGGGATGTACTTGTTTCGTAAAACTTTCGTTTTCCCCTGTCCAATCGAGGCTCCTTTGCCCAAGAGCTCGAAAATCTTGGGCAGAAAAATGAAAAACATCTGCCTGTTTTGTCTATAGGCTTGGGGCGTAGAGCCGCAGCAAAAGCGAGCTTCGCTTGAGGCGCTTGCAGAAAAGCGAACATTTTGTGGCGTCAGCTTGGGCATGTGGATTCTCCTGTACAGCTCAAATCTTTTTATATTTGTCCATCTTGCCACAGCTTGCTTTTTCAGACGACCCTCTGTATCCAAACCCGCTGATGGCGGCTTACATTATTTCATTCAAAAGACGGTTCTTTATCATGAAACACATCCACATTATCGGTATCGGCGGCACGTTTATGGGCGGGTGGTCGCCATTGCCAGCAGCGGGTTTAAAGTCAGCGGTTGCGACGCGAAGATGTATCCGCCGATGAGCACCCAGCTCGGGAAGCCTGGGTATAGACGGCCACGAAGGCTTCGATGCCGCGCAGTTGGACGAATTTAAAGCCGACGTTTACGTTATCGGCAAATGTCGCCAAGCGCGGAATGGATGTGGTTGAAGCGATTTTAAACCGCGGCTCGCTCTTATATTTCCGGGTCCGCAATGGCTGGTGGAAAACGTGCTGCAACATCATTGGGTACTCGGCTGGCGGGACGCACGGCAAACGACCACCGCGTCCATGCTCGCATGGGTCTTGAATATGCCGGACTCGCGCTGGGCTTCCTCATCGGCGGCGTACCGGAAAACTTCAGGTTTCGCCCGCCTGCCGCAAACGCCGCGTCAAGACCCGAACAGCAAGTCGCCGTTTTTCGTTATCGAAGCCGACGAATACGACACCGCCTTTTTCTCGACAAACGCCCAAATTGTACATACCGCCCGCGTACCGCCGTGTTGAACACCTGAATTCGACCACGCCGATATCTTTCGCCGACTTGGTGCGACAGACCCAGTTCCACCACCCGTGCGCACCGTGCCGTCTGAAGGTTTAATCGTCTGCAACGGACAGCAGCAAAGCCTGCAAGACACTTTTCGGACAAAGGCTGCTGGACACCGGTAGAAAATTCGGTACCGAACACGCTGGCAGGTCGGCGAAGTCAATGCCGACGGCTCGTTCGATGTTGCTGACGGCAAAAAGCCGGACACGTCGCTGGGATTTGATGGGCGGACACAACCGCATGAAATCGCGCTCGCCGTCATCGCCGCCGCACGTCATGCCGGCGTCGATATTCAGACGGCCTGCGAAGCCTGAGCGCGTTTAAAACGTCAAACGCCGCATGGAAATCAAAGGTACGCGAACGGTATCACCGTTTACGACGACTGCCCACCATCCGACCGCCATCGAAACCACCATCGAAGGCCTGCGCCAGCGCATTGGAAACGCCCGCTCCCGTTGTCCTCGAGCCGCGTTCCAACACCATGAAACTCGGCAACTACGAAAGCCGCCCGCCCGAAAGGCTCTGGCGGTGCCGACCAGCGTTCTGCTACGCCGGCGCGTGGACTGAGACGTCGCCGAAGCCCTCGCGCTTTGGCGGCAGCCGCACGTCGGCAAAGACTTCGATGCCTTCGTCGCCGAAATCGAGAAAATGCCGCAGGCGATGCCATATTTTTGCAGTGAGGAGCAACGGCGGTTTCGGCGGGATACACGGAAGTTGCTGGAAGCGTTGAAAGCACAGGTTGGTTGAAAGTTTGAATGATTGAGGTCGTCTGAAAACCGGAGTTTGGCTTTTCAGACGACCTTCGGTGTGGATGTGAGTGATCCCTTGCAAATATAATGGATTAAAAGTGCACGGTTACGATAGCGTCGCCCACGCGGCGTACCATTTCGTCCAGCACGACGGGCGTTAGTCGCCTTGTCTCATTTTATTTTAATCCACTATACCTTTTTACCTGGTGGCCAAAAACTAAACATTAATCAAACCCTAAAATACCTCGTAGAAATTTAGGGATTTGGGGAATCTTGTGAAAAGCATTGATTATTTTATTTGAAACTGAAACGTCACGGATGAATGCTTTGTCTCATCCTTGCACGAACCGGTATTCAGTCGGACATCCGCCGTTTCAAAACCAATCGCCAGAACGGCCAGCCCACGCCGTCGAGCAGGTTTTTGCAATTAGTCCAGTCCAGTATCGCCTTCGACGGCAGCGTTTGCGGTTGAAAAACAAAGTATCCGGTCTCTCCTCGCGCATCATCATCCGGGTGATAGTCGATACCGTTGGCGGCAAGGCGCAATCGGCAGTCACTGCGGTGCCGATGGACGCGGCATTGCGCTGAAACGCACCTTTGATACCCTGCATCCAATACGTCGATTTCGAATTTTTGCCGTCAAACAGGCTCTATGTCGGCGGGCAGCAATCCGCGTTTGAGCACACGGTGTTGAGGGCAAAACCAGCGAAACGCGGCGGCCTGCACGGTAATTTGCTGCACGATTTTCCTGCCCATGCGGGCAATACGATTTCAGGCAACGCCAGCAGCCATTCTCTTCACAGCTTCGTATACCAGGCCGACCGTGCCATTAGTCGTCCACCAGCGTGCCGGTGGTCAATCTTTCCACCTGGGCAGCGCATCCGGCCAATGCGGCTTTGCCGTCCAATACATCAGCGGTGGATACGGACGATTTCCGCCATGCCGTGCACGTGCGGCGACAGGCGCAGTATGTTCACGCCGATTTGCGCAAATTTCGCAGGCGGCAGCAGGTCTGGCAGCCGTAAGACATGGTCTGATGCCGTTGATGGTTAAAACGGTCTTTGCCTTCGCGGCACTCCGCGTCCATGCCTTTGCTCGTAATCCAAGCCAGCGCGAATTGCAGTTGCCTTGTTCAGGTTGTAATGACGCGCGGTAAAGCAGCGCGATGAATAAGCGGCGGCATTTTGCAAGCCAAACAATTCCGTTTCGACGTCGTCTCGAAGCCTCGATGATTTCAGCACCTTTGTCGCGGCTCGAACTCCAGACGGCGCAATCCAGCGGTAGCGCGCCCAGTTTTGGAACAGCGAAGCGTAGATTCGTTGTAAATATTCAGGCTGGCTCCGGCGTGACAAACGGAATGCCGTGTCGCGCGCCAATTTGACCGCGCCCATGTCGCTGGTTTTCGGACCTTGAATCGGTCCGCCTCGCGATTTTGCGCAGGCGTTTCAAATCGGATTCACTTTCCAGAAGCAATTCTGCGAAGACAAGATAATCTCTTTCGCCGCTTTCCGCCAAATCTTTCCGCCACAAACTGACCCAGTCGGCAAAACGTGTATTTTCTGGCGGCGCGAACACTACTTCGCCCAGATACAATGGTATCCACCGGCGCATCCAGCATGGCAGCGTAAAATTCCAGCAGCGCTTCCTTCTGCGAAAACAAAACCGGCCCAGCGATAGTTTTCACTCGATTCATGCCTCCTCCCTTATTTCCACGGACGGCATATTGTATGCGCTCAAGGTCGTCTGATGCCCTTCCGAAACCCTGCTCAGCGCGTTGTTCCACACCGATTGACTTCTGTGAAATGCCGTTTCGATCAGCAGCGGCACGTCCAAAAAGCCTGCCGCAGCGATTTCGCAACCTTGCGCCGTGTACATCGGGCGCGCGCTGGCGGCCTTCGATTTTGATGGTGGATTAGCACCGATTGGATGGATGAGTTCAGCAACATTTCCAAAACATTCAGGCTGGTCGGCTCTTCCAGCGCGTAATAGGTTTCTGTCATTGACTTCAAAACGGCCTCGCAATGGGCGGTCGGACAACCCGCCGGCTCGTCCGGTTTGTGGCGTCGATTAACACCTGGTTCAGCCGCACGTTCATGCGGTCGGGCACTGCTCCCAGCGCACGGCCTCTCGCCGCGACACATCGCTGCATATTCGGCGCGATCGCCGCCCGTGGCGTAGCTCTGGACAAAACATACAGCGCCCTTTCCACCATCACGCACAGGCTGCCGAAACCGAACACTTCGATTTCCACATCCGTATTGTCAATCGCTACATGCTTGACTCGACCGACCGTCAAAACGCGCGGCAGCACGGTCACGAAGCGGATACCGAACAGTTCCTTCATCATATTGATGGTTTCGTCATTGGCCCGCCGACCCCCGCACCGACATGTGCAGCCTCAAACTCAGGATGACGTCAAGCGGCATGGCCATAACGCAGGGTCGGCGACGATTATCGCGTCCGCTGGCTGTACCGCCGTGTCGACAGCACGAAAGTGCCACTGCGCGGATTTGCCTGCCTGGGCAAAAAGTACTGATTGCCATCAGCACATTGCGGTCGCGCGCATGAGCGTAAGCCACCCCTCCTCGCGCCGATTTGCATATCAGAAATTCGTGCCCCGGAAAATTGCGCGCGCACTGTCGCAATTCCTTTCAGCCCCATATAAACCGTGTCCGCGCGCATTGTCCACCGCCGTCTTCTGTGCGGTGCGGATTACCGGCGGGACAAAACCAACCTCAGCTGATCGGCATCTGCGTTCGTCGACCTTGTACGTTTAAGGTCTAAAATCAGTATCTAGTATGATTTCGGGTATTTTAGATTTGGAACAAGATATTATGATTTAAACGATTCAGATCAGGTTTGATAACGTATGTTTTAGCTAACATAATTTAACCATGTTAAACATCAAACACCAATCAGTGTGGCTAGCTTCTAGCCTGGATAACATGAGATTAGCTATTATCTGCTATTGCAGATTTTACATTGCCAGGTCGTCTGAAACCCGCTCAGACGACCTCTATCTAGGCGGAGGCAGATGGCTGCTTGCTTTTAAAATTCAGCGAAATTGCGTTCGCCGCTATATTTCTCCGTCTGCCACATCAAACCCATTTTGCCGCATTAAATTGCAGGGCCATTCGGCGCGGCTCAAGGATGTCGTCGCCCGCCGCTGCTCTCGGAAACCGACAGCAGCCTGTCAGGACGAAGCAAAGACAGAGAATTATGGATAAGTATGTAGGTTAACAATCACTTTCTTTATCATCTGATGATATTTTTGCAATTCAAATTCATATTGTTCTAATTTGTTGTCCAAATCGCTTAAAGCCTGTTTCATTTGGCTGAATTTTACTGCTTACAGAACACTGTTACTGAAGTTTGACATGGATAATATATCCATATTGGGAGAGAAAAAGGTTCACGCTTAAATCCAATATATCTATCGGAATATCAGCATCGTAATCCAACTTTTCTTCTGCCATCACAGCCAATGCTTGGTTTAGATTGTTACATTGCCTGTTTTGCTTCTTGCAAACTTTTGGGCACTGGTTAGCATAACCAGACCATAGGATATTGCTTTGCTCTCGGTAAAATATGTCCAACAATTCGGTTTTTGCTGCGCGATCGGTATCAGTTGATGTTAAGGACAGTTTGTTGTCTGGCTATTTGAAGTAATTTTTCTTGTGTGCCGAATTTTTGGAGACGTACCCTGATAATGTCATGACCATATGGTTCCCTATAGTTTCGAAAGAGGTCGTCGAAATTTTTCAGATGACCTCTTTCTCATGTTAATCAAACCAACCTGCCGCTTAGCCAATCTTCCACGTTTCACAGTATTTTAGGCAGTTTTGCTATCCGGTACCCAACCTGTTCCAAACCCAGTCTGCCACTGCTTTACCGCCGACTTGTTCGGCTGCGAATTTGACAAAAATCTTCAGCTTCACTTTTCCGGTCATGGCTTTGATATAACGGCGCACAGCGTATGGCGTAGTCTATGCACGCGGTTGCAGCGGCAGGCGACGTCTGCTGAAAGTACAGGCTGCTTTTGATAAAGATAGGTTGCCCGAAAATTATTTCAGGCAGCTTTGAGATTACGGGCAATATAAAGTTTTTGTTGGTTATGACCAAAGCTACGCTTGTTTCGACGCAGGCAATATAAAGCTAATGCCTGCATAACTTTGCTACAAATCTGATTCCCGCCAAACATCTCTTCTGCCAAGGCTGGCTTTTCCAAACCCTTCAGGGTGCGAGATAGGCGGATTTTGGCTTTTACCCAAAGGCTGGCTGATTGCCTTGTTCGCAGGCTATTGAGCAGGTCAAAATCGTAGCCTTTCCAAAACGGCCGCCTTCAAATTCCAATGCGCCGATTAGCAAGCAGGGCGTTTTCCATTTTTGGCGGTTATTATAGGGCAGGGTTGCTCTGATTCGATTGATGGGATGGAATGGAAGCGATGCAGTGCCGATTCTGACTGGCATGAGGTCAGCGTACCGCACACACCCTCACACATTAATCTTAAGGTTTGTGTTGCCCGCAGGTAGGGTGTGTGTAGCGTAGCCACGCACGCGGTTGGTGGGGCAGGTTGGGTAGTTGCCATTACAGTCATTTGACTGTTAGAAATTTGTTAAGTAGAATATTTACAATAATTTAATTAGATTTATTTTATGCTTTCCTCCGCCCCTAACAACAGAAAAATTAGAAATTTCCTAATAACAATAAATCAAGATTTGTTTTTAATAAGAGAGAAAATTGAGAAAATCTCTTATATCCAAATAATTAGTTATGATGATTATGATGAACTACACTATCTAGTAATGGCTCTTTGAAGATAGACGTTTCTTTGAAACATTGTGGAGTAGATTTTCGGTCTATACTTAGAGAATGCAAAAATTTCTTTTGGGAGAAAAATTCGGTGAAAAGCACAATTGATATGCAAATGGTGCGTACTATTACTGGCTTCAAAGAACGTACCTTATATCGAAAGATCTCATGAATCAATATTAGCTTTTATTGTTAATTTTAAATTTTCTAAGAAGCAAACTATTGATTGCTATCTAGACAATGCATTTTTGGTAGCCACCTATGTGGAGTTAAACGGCAACTCAGAAACATTTTTGGTAAAAAGATATAAGTCAACTCACTTATGATGAAAAAGGCCAATTAGCAGCTATGCTACTGAGACCCCGCCCTTACACCCAAATAATAAATGGCAAGAGAAAATCTTAGTACAATCGAGGTACGCGAAGGACATTCGGGTGGAAATGAAAGATCGCAACCAATAGTGTCCAGTTGGAGGCTTTGTTTAAATTATGCAGATAACTCTTCGGTATCCCCATTAAGAATTTCTTCTTTTTATCATGAGCTTTAATTAAGATATTATTTATTTTCTTGGGTAGAGGCATAAACTTGATTAAGTCTATCTAATATGCTTTTTAATATATTATTTAACTTATCTTTTCCTTGATTGTTTAAATAGAAATTAAGTTCTTCATGCGCCAGATAAAACTGCCTTGCACTACTATACTCTAAACGGTTTGCTAAACCTCTAAAGATAAGCTAGATAATTCTAACAATAGTAATTGCAATTTAAATTCCATGATTGAACTGCTTCCCATAAGTTACCTAAGAGGGTCATCTTTTTCAATATTTTTGTAGTAATAAGCGCATCGATTAGATTTTGTACTGCAAATCTTCTTTACTTACCGCTTGAATCAATCTAGTGCTAATCGCTGTCAACCTTTCCATCTCTGCTTCTGCATAATCTTTGTTGATTAGTGAAATGCTTTTTCTGAAATATTTTTAGTAATTTTATTTCCAATCCACCCAGATATTACTACCAAAAATAATTTTCAAAAATTCCATTCTCTTTTCTCCAAAAATATAGAATTCGGACCACCTGAAAACCCACTTTCAGGTAGCCCACCTTTGTGATTACAGCTTTCTTAACCCAGCTTCCACGCTACCAGCATTTCAGGTAGTTTCGCAGCATCCGTCCCCCAGCTCTGTGCTTAAATCCGGTCTGCGTTGCCGCCTTTGCCGCCGACTTGTTCGCGCTGCGAATTTGACCAAGTCGCCGGCTTTTACTTTGCCAGTCAGGGCTGGACACACTGGCGCACAGGGAGACTTTGTTGTCGGTTACCGCCGCCAAAAAGAATTACGGCGTTGTCGGATTTGCTGGTTAAATCGGTAACGATTTCGCGCAGGGCGGCTGCGTCGGCTTCGATTTGGGCGGCGACGAGTTTTGACTCAGCCCAAGTCTTTGGCGTTGTCCAAGAGTTTGGCGCCCTGCGGACGGCGAGTTCGGCTTTTGGCTTTGGCCAACTCTTTTTCCAAGCGTTTTGGCGTTTGCGGCGTTGGCTTGGATTTTGGCGAGTACGTCTTTTTCGGTTTGGGCTCTGACTTCGGCGATGACGTTTTCATCAGGCTTTCTTGGTTTTTGCGCCCATGCGAGTGCGGCAAGGCCGGGCGATGGCTTCCACGCGTCGGATGCCTGCGGCGATGCCGCTCTCGCTGATGATTTTGAAGAAACCGATGTCGCTGGTGCGGGCGACGTGGTGCCGCCGCACAGTTCGGTGGAGTAGTCGCCCATGGCGATGACGCGGACGAAGTCGCCGTATTTTTCGCCGAAGAGCATCATGGCGCCGGATTTTTGCGCGTCTTCAATGGACATGGTTTCCACTTTGACGGGCACGTTGGCGATAATCGCGGCGTTGACGCGGCGTTCGACTTCGGCGATTTCTTCCGCGCTGATGCCTTTGCGGGTGGGAAATGTCGAAGCGGGTCAGCTCGGCGTTTTGCAGGCCGCCTTTTGTTCGACGTGCGTGCCCAAAACATCGCGCAGGGCTTTGTGCATCAGGTGGGTAACGCTGTGGTTGCGCATGATGTTGTCGCGGATGTCGTTGTCGATTTCGGCGGATACGGCATCTCCGCACTTTCAGACGACCTGATACGACTGCGCCGGAATTGTCCGTGTACGGCGGCTTTTGATTTTCTGCGTCTCGACGCGGAAACGGTTTTCACCCGATACGATAGCTCACGTCGCCGACTTGGCCGCCGCTTTCGGCGGTAGAACGGGTTTGTTCCGAAAACGACTACGCCTGCTTCGCCTGCTTTAAGTTCGTCCACGGCTTCACCGCCTTTGTATAGGCGATGATTTTGGTGTCTTGGCTGCGTCTTTTTCGTAGCCGCGAACTCGGTGTCCGCGCCTGTGTAGTCCAGCGCTGCGCGTTGGCTTTGAAGTTTTTGAGCGGCGCGGGCGCGGGCGCGTTGGGCTTCCATTTCACGGTTGAAGCCTTCTTCGTCCAAATCGATGCCCAATTCGCGCGCCAGCGTCGGCGGTCAGGTCGTAGGGGAAGCCGTAGGTGTCGTAGAGTTTGAAGATATGTTCGCCACCGATAACGAGTTTGTTGTTGGCAATGTTGTCCATCAAATAGCATTCAAGCGCTTCGGCAAACGGTTTTTCCGCGTCGGGAATATGGGCGGTTTCAGCAGCCTGCAAATCGATATATACGCCTCGTTCAGGCTACCTGAAACTTGGGACGGATAACGATTTGCTTTTTGCCTGAAGCGGCACGGGAGGAGGCGCGAATTCACACCTCTGCGGTTTTCAATGCCAGTGGTTTGCCCGCACCGTCTTGCGGCAGCAGACTTTCCAGTTTCAGGAATTTCATGCCGTTGAACACTTGCCGAACAAACCCATACCTTTTTCCAGCGCCTCGCCGAAACGGCTTCTTCCGCGCGCAGGGCTTCCATAATCTGAGTTTGTTTTTCTCTTCAACTCGACATGCGTCGCCCATTGCTTCACCAAGTCGGCATGAGCTTGTAGAAAAACGCCTGTTTCTGACCGAGTTTGTAACCGTGGCGCACGGCGCGGCGGATGATGCGGCGGAGTACATAGCCGCGGCTCGTTGGACGGCATCACGCCGTCGGCAATCAGGAAGGAGCAGGAGCGGATGTGGTCGGCAATCACTTTCAGGCTCGGCTCGTCCATACTGAACGGCGCGCCGGTTTTCGCGGGCAACGGCTTTGAGCAGGTCTTGGAACAGGTCGATTTCGTAATTGCTGTGGACGTGCTGCATCACTGTCGCCATGCGTTCCAAACCCATGCCGGTATCGACGGGACGGTTTGGGCAGCGGGTTCATATTGCCTCGTTCGTCGCGGTTGAACCGCATGAATACGCAGTTCCAAATTTCAATCCAGCGGTCGCTGTCTTCTTCAGGGCTGCCGAATGCCGCCCCAGATCTTCTTCGCCGTGGTCGTAGAAAACTTTCGAACACGGGCCGCAGGGGCCGGTGTCGCCCATCTGCCAGAAGTTGTCGGACGCGTATTTCGCGCCTTTTGTTGTCGCCGATGCGGACGATGCGCTCGGCAGTGCATACCGATTTCGTTCAGCCAGATGTTGTAGGCTTCGTCGTCTTCGGCATCATACGGTCGCCAAGAGTTTTTCTTTTGGGGATGTTCAGCCATCTGGGGAAGTGAGGAACTCCTGCTGAAGCGGATGGCGTCGCGTTTGAAGTAGTCGCCGAAGGAGAAGTTGCCCATCATTTCGAAGAAGGTGTGGTGGCGGGCGGGTAGCCGACGTTTTCCAAGTCGCCGTTTGCCGCCGGCGCGTACGCATTTTTGCGCGGTGTGTGCGCGGCTGTAGGCGCGTTTGTCGGGAGCCGAGGAACACGCCTTTAAACTGGTTCATACCGGCATTGGTAAACAGCAGGGTCGGGTCGTCGCGGCACGAGCGAGGAAGAGCGGACGATGGTGTGGGCTTTTGGATCTCGAAGAATTTTAGGAATTTTTGCGTAGTTCGGAGGTTTTCATGATGTTTCGATGTCTCTACTAAATGTGTTGTTTCAGACGACCTTCCCGGCCGTATGTAATTGTGAAAAGAAAATGGCTGCTATATTACCGCAAAACCTTGTTTCTAGCTATTGAACTGTGGGACTTTCAGACGACCTTCCGACCATCGCCCCAATGGAAATTGCTATCACGATAGTGCGTGCCTGATCTATAATCCCTCACTTTTCCTTCCACCCGATATGCAAGGAATGATAACGACCAAACATCTGCCACCATCGCCCTGACCGCCTTCATGCTCGCCGCCCGCGGAGGTTCGGATAAAAATACCTCCGACAAAGCGGGCCGGCGGAAGCCAAATGTATTGAGGATTTACAACTGGTCGGAATACGTCGATCCTGAAACCGTTGCCGATTTTGAAAAGAAAACGGTATCAAGGTAACTTACGACGTGTACGACAGCGATGAGACGCTGGAAAGCAAAGTATTGATCGGAAAATCGGGCTACGACATCGTCGGCCCGTCCAATACCTTCGTCGGCAGGCAGATTAAGGCGGGGGCTTATCAAAAATCGACAACCTGATTCCCAACTATAAAAACCTCAATCCTGAATTGATGAAGCGATGGAAGGTGTTGACCCGAGCCACGAATACGCCGTCTCCGTTTTATTGGGGAACCAACACTTCGCCATCAATACCGAGCGCGTGAAAAAGCCTCGGCACGGACAAACTGCCGGACAACCAATGGGATGGTGTTCAACCCCGAATACATCCAAACCCAAACAATGCGGTATCAGCTACTCGGACAGCGCGGCGGAAATCTCATCCTATGGTGTTGGAACTACATGGGTAAAACCCCAACAGCAACGATACCGAAGACATCAGCAGCAACCGAGCTGCTCAAGAAAAACCGCCCCAACATCAAACGCTTTACCCGTCCGGCTTCATCGACGACTTGGCACGCGGCGACACTTCATGTCACCATCGGCTTCGGCGGCGACTTGAACATCGCCAGACGACGCGCCGAAGAAGCGGGCGGCAAAAGAAAAATCCGCCGCGATGCCCAAAGAAGGCGTGATTTGGGTGGACCTCTCGTTATCCTGAAAGATGCGACGTCGCCAACGCCCACAAATACATCAACGACTTCGATCCCGAAGTCGCCGCGAGAAACGGCACTTTGTCTACCTACGCCCTTCCAGCAAGCCTGCACGCGAATTGATGGAAGCGAGTTCAGGGACGACCGCACCATTTTCCCGAGCGAAGAAGATTTGAAAACAGCTTCATCATGGTTCCATCCGCCCACTATTTTGAAATTCATGGTTCACAATGGTGCAGGCGTGAAAAGCCGGCAAATAACTTGATACGGATAGATTAAAGGTCGTCTGAAAAACTTGAAATATAGGTTTCAGACGACCTTTGTTTGGGTTTTACAGCAATCCTTCTATCGGCAGGATGGAGAGGATTTTGGAGGTAACGCGTTTCCAGAATTTGGCTTCCGGCTCGGTGGAATAGGTTTTTCGGGTGGGAGGTCGTACCAGTGCAGTTTGTTGTATTTGTCGAGGGTAACCTGATAGGCGTATTTCGGGGTGGTATTGACGAGGGTGCGTTGCATTTCGCCTGCGATTTTGGGGCTTTTCGAGGACGACGCCCATTTCGGTGTTGAGTCTGGCGGAGCGAGGGTCGAGATTTGAATGAGCCGATAAAGACGCGTTTTTCGTCTACGATGAAGGTTTTGGCGTGCAGGCTGGTGGCGGAGCTGCCGGTCAAACCGCGGTCTTTGGTGGTAGGGGACGGCGGTTGGGTTGCAGCTCGTAGAGTTTGATACCGGCTTTGAGCAGGGGTTTGCGGTATTTGACGTAGCCTGAGTGGACAGCGGCGACATCGGTCTGCTTGGGCGAGTTGGTCAGGACGTCACGTCCACACCGTCTTTAACGAGTTGGTCGGCGCGCGCACGCCTGATTTGGTGGGAACGAAATAGGGCGAAACGAGATAGACGCTTTTTCGGGCGTTTTTGAGGGCGTCGCATGCGGTCGAAAAATGGGCGGTTTGTGGCGGTCGCGGTCCAGTCCCTTTGGCGGGATCGTCGCTGATCAGGCGGGTATGGACGCTTTGCCAGTCTATGCTGTTGCTCTGCATTTTTGTAGAGTTCGGAATTTTCGATGCTGCTGCGGTAGCGGCTGAGGGTTTCGTTTTTGTCTTTGTCGTTGTAACTCAGCTCTTGGAAGCCTTTTTCGATATCGCCTTTTTGATGATGCTGGTGGCGGTGTAGGAGGAATGGCTTTGCCCAATAATGGTCGAAATCTTGGGAAACTTCCGGCACGACGCGGCCGGTGGCGAGGATGTCGAGGTCGGCGAAGATGGTGTCTTCGCCAACTTTGAAATATTCGTCGCCGATATTGCGCCCGCCGAGGATGGTGGCGCGGTTGTCAGCGGTAAAGGATTTGTTGTGCATCCGGCGGTTGAGGCGCGAAGTCAGTCAAACTAGCCGAGCGCGCGCCATTTGCGGCGGATGAAGGGTTGAACAGGCGATTTCGATATTGGGATGGCTGTCGAGGGCGAGCAGGACGTTGTCTAGCCCGTTGGTGTTGTTGTCGTCAAGCAGCAGTCGCACGCGTACGCCGCGTTCGGCGGCACGGTGGATAAGGTTGAACATGAGCTTGCCGGAGATGTCGTTGTGCCAGATGTAGTATTGGAGGTCTAGGGTGGTCGGCGGCTTCAATCAGCGCGGCGCGGGCGACGAAGGCTTCGTGTGCGTCGTTGAGCAGATAGACATTGGAAATATCGCCTCCGGTTTTGGTAGTGGCGGTGTTGAGCAGGGCATCCATGCGCGGGGCGGAACGGATGTCGAGGTAGTGGCTTTCAGGGGCGATCGTCCAGTGAGGGCAGCCGGCGCAACCCTGTCAGAAAAACCGGAAGCATAAGGATGAGATGGATTTTTCATTCTTGAGGGCATTTCAGACGACCTTTTCTCGCTGAAACGGTATTTTTATTTAGAAGGGTCGTCTGAAAGGGAAGTCTCGATGTTTATACGGTTCGTATTTATACCGAGAACAAAGCCGACCGGATTGCTTTTTCAGGTCGGCTTGTGTCTCAAAACATGGATGCCGTCGATTTCGGCGTACCGTTTTGCTTTTTCTTCCTCGTTTAAAAACGAGGCTTTGAACGAGTTTTGCACAAGGTGCGGATGTCTGCTTCATTCAAATCCAATGCGTCAGCAAGTTCGATGAAATTTTGGTTGAGATAGCCGCCGAAGTAGGCGGGGTCGTCTGAATTGACGGTAACCAATACGCCGCGCTCAAAGCATACGGCGCAGGTTGTGCTGGGACAGGTCGCCGACGACTTTTGAGTTTGAGGTTGCTCAATGGGGCAGACGGTCAGGGGCATTTGCTCGGCAATCAGGCGCTGCATAAGGGGTTCGTCTTCTTCAGAACGCACGCCGTGGTCGATGCGGACGACTTTTCAGCAAATCCAACGCTTCCCCAAACGTATTCGGGCGGGCCTTCTTCACCGGCATGGGCGACGGCGGGAAAACCTTGCGCGCGGGCTTGGGCGAAGACGCGCTCGAATTTCGAGGGCGGGTTGCCGAGTTCGCCCGAATCCAGTCCCGATGCCGTCGATATGTCGTCTGGAAAGTGTGCTTGGGCAAGCGTTTCAAACGCGGACTCTTCGCTTAAATGCCGCAGGAAACACATAATCAGCCTGCTGGAAATGCCCCATTTTTCCTGCGCTTCCAGGCGGGCGCGGGTAATGCCGTTGATGACGGTTTCAAACGGTACGCCGCGCGCGGTATGGGTTTGCGGGTCGAAGAAGATTTCGGTGTGGACGACGTTGTCCTCGCGGCAGCGGGCGAAAATAGGCGGTGGTCAGGTCGTAAAAATCCTGCTCGTGAAGCAAGACCGCCGCCGCTGCGTAGTAAATATCGAGGAAGGATTGCAGGTTGTGAAAATCGTAGCGCGGCGCACGGCGTCCACATCCGCATAGGGAATGGAAACGCCGTTGCGCCCGGCGATGGCGAACATCAATTCCGGCTCGAACGTGCCTTCGATATGGACGTGCACTCGGCTTTAGGCAGGGCGCGGATTAAAGTGTGGACGGTCATGGGCGGCACCCGCTCGGTCAATAGTGGCGGCGGCGGAAGTAGAACATTCCTTCGCTGTCGACTTCGAGGATGTAGCGGCCGTTTTGAACGGCGGCATAGCCGCTTTACCCAGCCTGATAGGGTTGCAGGGCGGCATGAGAGAGGAGGTAGCTGGTCAGTTTGCCGCCGTCTTCGGCGATGTTGCCGACCAGTTTGGCAAACAAGGCATGGCATTTGCCGTTTTTCAGTCCAGCCCAAAGGCTCGCCTTTGTCGCCGGTTTCCATACATTTTGCCGCTGATGACTTCCAAATCGTTGGGGTGGTTGCCGATCAGTTGGATGACGTTTTGTTCGGACAAGCCGTTAATCGGATAGCTGATTTGTTTTTGTCATCGTTGGTTTTGCCTTCGCTGCTTTGACCCTAAATCCAAACCCTGTGATGGCGTTGTTGTCGATGTATTTGACTTTAAACACGGGCTTTTGGCGCGGCTTCGGCGGCATTTTGGGCGGGCTCGGCAGGGGCTTTCGGATTTGCCGCAGGCGGCAAGCAGAAAGGGCGGATAAGAGAATCGGAAAGGCTTTCATCGGACATTCCTTGTTTTAAACAGGAAAAGGTCGTCTCGAAATATATGTGTGACTAACTTTCAAACCAGTACGGCGTTGCCTCGCCTTAGCTCGAAAGAGAACGATTCTCTAAGGTGCTGAAGCACCAAGCGAATCGGTTCCGTACCATCTGTACTCGTCTCGCGGCTTCGTCGCCTTGTCCTGATTTAAATTTGAATCCACTATATATTTCAGACGACCTTTTGAGATTTACTCAATGGGACTGATACCGACGGCGTCGCGTACTTTGGTCCAGCAGTTCGCGCTTCTTTGCGCGCTTTTGGCAGCGCCCCTGCCTGCAGGATGTCTTCGATTTGCGAAGGATTGGCGGTCAGCTCGTTGTAGCGTTCGCGCGGTTCTGCCAGTTCGGCGTTGATTTTGGCGGCTAAAGAGTTTTTTTGGCTTTCGCCCCATGCCAAGCCTTCGGCAAGCATTTGTATAAACTGCTGCGGTTTCAGACGACGTGGAGAAAGGCTTTGTAGATTTCAAACAGAGGGGCTTTCGTCGGGCTGTTTCGGCTCGCCCGGCTCTTTCATGTTGGTAATGATTTTGTTGACCGATTTTTGGGTTTTCTTGTCGTTTTCCCAAAGCGGAATGGTGTTGCCGTAGGATTTGGACATTTTGCGTCCGTCCAAACCGACCAAGAGTTCGACGTTTTCGTCGATTTTCACTTCGGGCAGTGAAGACTTCTTTGAAGCGATGGTTGAAGCGGCCTGCGATGTCGCGCGCCATTTCGACGTGTTGGATTTGGTCGCGGCCGACGGGGACTTCGTTGGCGTTGAACATGAGAATGTCGGCGGTCATCAGGATAGGGTAGCTGTACAGACCCATTTCTACGCCGTGGTCGGGGTCTTCCTGATTGTTTTTCAGACGTTTGCCTCGCACGGCGGCTTTGTAGGCGTGGGCGCGGTTCATCAGGCCTTTGGCGGTATGCGGGTCAGAATCCAGTTCAATTCCATCGACTTCGGGAATGTCGCTTTGGCGGTAGAAGGTGGTGCGCTCGGGGTCGAGTCCGCAGGCAAGCCAGGTGGCTGCAACGGCTTGGGTGGATTAGTGAATCATCTCCGGCTCGTGGCATTTGATGATGCCGTGGTAGTCGGCGAGGAAGAGGAAGGATTCGGTATCGGGTTTTGCGCCGCGCGGACGGCGGGGCGGATGGCGCCGACGTAGCGTCTCCAGATGCAGGATGCCGGTGGTGGTTACGCCCTGTGAGGACGCGTTTCTTGCTCATGGGGATATCCTTGTTTGCTTGACTGGTTCAGAGGTCGTCTGAAACAATCTTTGCTAAGGTTGGATTATAACAGGCAATGTATTCTGATGACGACGGTAAGATAATCGTCTCAAATACGTTAAATTCAAAATTTTAATAAATAAAACTATTTGGAGTTAAACTATTTTGATAAATATTTAGATACATATATGTGAAAAACTTTATTATTATAACCGGCTCTGAAATAATAATAGTTTTTATTTAATGGTAAAGGCTATTGTTTATTTCAACCGACAAAAGGAGTAAGGAGTATTTCATGAAAGTATTGAAAATCAAATGAATTGGAACAGGTATCGGGTGGCTTTGTGGCTAATGCGATAGGTGCTATAGCTGGCGCATATGGAGCAGGCTACGGGTATCTTGCAGGAGGTGGAAAAGATCCAAAAGTAGGGTTTTTTAGGAGCAACTGGTTTTGGGCGATCATGTGCATTTAGTCCTGTTACAGGTATTCGATCGGCAGTAACTACGCAGGAACTGCCTTTGCAGGCAGTGCGATTAGCACTTCAGTTGAAGTCCCTATTTCTAAAAATGAAAAAGGAAATTTTAACAATCTTGAGTGCTGCACTTTTATGTGGAATTGATGTTATAGGATTGAAATATCAATTCCCGATAAAGACATGTCTCTATTGGCAATTATCAATCTGTATGATTATAGGGACGATAGTTATCAGACTGTTCAATCGCAGATAAACACTCAAAATTGATGAAAACCATCTAGAAGCAATTCCCAGATGGTTTTCTATGTTGCGACTGCAGGTCGGCTTTTTAGTCCCGCAAAGGTGTCCCTCGCGCCGCTGTATTCGTCAAGCAGGGGGACAGTAAATACATACTTGCTGCAGTAAATGAATAGCAGATATGTCAGATATGCTGTATGAAACTTTGTTTATCCGTTTAAGCGTATTGCAAAATTATACTGCTATGGCGGAATATGTCTAGGAGCTTTATATTTTTACCAAGCTATAAAAAGCATATTCAAGGAAGGCTGATATTGACATTCATTGTTCAAATATTGTGTCAGTCGTCGTCAGCTATCTGACTTTTGAAAATTTTGCGCATTCATAATTGATAAAATGCCGGCTGTATGTACCTCGCAGTCGGCATTTCATCATTTGGAGCATAGTATTTGGAAGGCATCTGAAAATAATAGTTTTGGATGGGGGCAGATTATGCAGGCAACGTACTTGTCGACGATGATGGAAACCGATTGTGTTAAATGTATAGGAATTTGGGCAGGAGCATATGGACGGCACAAATTAATGAAGTTTTTCTATGACTCTTCCAGAAAATTCATTTATTATTTTATCCATAATGGTGATTGAGCCGTCAGTATTGCTTTGCCTTGTTTCAAGGAAGAAGACTCTTTAAGATTAAAAATACCTAAGTAAACCGGCTCTATATAATTTGTATTTCTTGCGGCTTTACCTTATCATGACTCAAATTGACTCCTTCCCATGCCATAACGAATAACAATCAAAAAGGGAAACAGTTTTGTTGAAATATTATGGATTGCGTTTTGGACAGTCGGCGTCATCGCTTCGTTCGCTTTTGCCATCCGTACCGCATTGGGGCGTGTGGTTGGCGGCGGCATTGGTTTTGCTGGCGGCTTCGCAGCGGTTTGCGGCGGCGGAATGATGCTGTGTCTCCTGTTCGGCGCGGCTTACGGCGTGTTTCGACGGAAGCGCGCTTTGTCGGCGCAATGGCCGCTGAACGGGGCTTCGAGTCGGTGCTGACGGTTGAAGTCGCGGATATGCCGCGCGGCGACGGGCGGCGAGTGCAGTTTGCGGGCGAAGGCGGACGGAGTGATGGACGGCAGTTTGATTTATTGTTGTCGGATTATCAGAAACGCGATTGGGCGGTGGGCAGCCGCGCTGGAAAGTGTCGGCACGTCTCAAGCCGGTTATCGGCGAAGTGAACCTGCGCGGCTGAACCGCGAGGCTTGGGCGTTGGCAAACGGCTTGGATGGCGCAGGTACAGCTGGGCAAAGGCAGGACCTGGTTCGCGAGGGCGGCGGTGTCGGCTTGGCGGTGTGGCGCGATGCGGCCAGCCGCCGTTGGCAGGCTGTCGGGGCGGGCAGTCCGGATTTTTCGGACGGTATCGGATTGATGCGGGCTTTGAGCATAGGCGAACAATCGGCATTGAGACCCGAACTGTGGCAGGCGTTCCGACCTTTTGGGCTTGACGCACTGGTCAGCATTTCGGGCCGTACGTTACGATGGCTGGCGGTTTTGGCAGGTTGGTTGGTCAAAACTGATTTTCAGACGGCTGCCTTTGGGTACCGAGCTAAACCGCGCGTATGGATTTTGGCAGGGTGGCGCGGCAGGGGCTTTGTTTTATGCGCTGCTGCGGGCTTTTTCCGTGCCGACGCAGCGCAGCGTTCTGATGTTGGCGGCGTTTGCCGCGTGGCGGCGCGGCAGCCTGTCTTCGGGCTGGACGGCGTGGTGGCAGGCTCTGGCAGTGGTGTTGCTGCTCGATCCTCTGGCGGTTTTGTGGCGTCGGCACTTGGCTGTCGTTCGGCTTGGCTGCAGCCTTGATTTGGGTTTGCAGGTCGTCTGAAAGAACGCGGCTGGCGTTTGGCTGTACGCGGACAATGGGCGGCGACGATGCTGTCGGTGGTATTACTCGCTATATTTTGCATCCTCGCTCATCATCAGTCCTTTGGTCAATCGCGGCGATGATTCCATGGTTTTTTGGGGTATTGACGCCTTTGGCGCTGCTGGGGTCGGTGTTGCTGTTCGCACTTTTTGCAATGGGCGACAGTCAGGTTTGGCGGAATACACTTTGCGCGGCTTGGTTTGGCTGGCGGAAGTATCGCCTCGAATTTGCTGTAGCCGCCGCGCCTGTGCCGCTGTTGGTTTTGGCTTTTTGCAGCGGCTTTGCTGTGGCTGTTGCCGCGCGGTCTGGGCTGCGGCCGTGGCGTGTTTGGTGTTGGCTGATTGTGTTTTATCGCCCCGACCGTTTGGACGACGGCTTGGCGCGGATTACCGTGATGACGCTGGACAGGGGTTTGTCGGTATTGATACAGACGCTGACCGCAACCCGCTGTTTGACACAGGGACGGCGCAGGCGGCGCAAACGGGTATCGTGCCAAGCCTGAACGCCAGCAGCGTGCGCCGTTTGGATGCTGATTCTGTCGCATCACGACAGCGACCACGACGGCGGTTTTGGAAGCCGTTTCCGATATTGAAATCGGCGAAACGCGCGCGGACAGCCCGAGTTTTATCCGAATGTACAAATTTTGCGCCGAGGCGCAATGGCAATGGGACGGCGTGATTTCGAGTTGTTGAGGTCGTCTGAAAATCCGGGCGGCGAAGACAATGACAAAAGCTGCGTCTTGCGCGTCGTTTCCGACGGACAGGCTTTGCTGGTTACGTTGCGTGTCAAAGGCGAAGCGGAGCCGATAGAACGCCATGGCGGCTCGCTGACAGCCAGGTTTTGATATTGGGACACCACGGCAGCAATACAGCCTCGTCCGCGGCTTTTCTAAACACGGTCGCGCCTCAAATACGCTGTCGCTTCCAGCGGCTACGCCAATGCCTACAACATCCGACGCCCGCCGTCCAACCGTTCGCAGCACGGCGCAACTTTGTTGCGGACGGATTTGTCGGGCGCGCTGGTGTTTGAATTGCGTGGCGATGAAATCTTTTAAAGGTCATCTGGAAAAGGATAAGTTTTATTGGCAGAAAAGCCGTTTGAATAAATGTGTATGTATGTAAGAAATGGATTTTTCAGACGACTTCTTCAGCTTTTATCGGCAAGGCAGGGATACCGTCTCTGCTGACGTTCCGGTATCGTCGACTGTTGGTGTCGCCAGCCCAGATATGGGTTTGTTCGGAGGATTTGAGGTAGGGAAGGCTGTATTCGACAGGTGGAGGCAGCCGCTATTTATTTTCTGTTGGCGGGTTTACGGCTGTTCAAAGAAACTGAATGAAACGGCGTAGTAAAAAGTATGAATCTGAAAATAGTGTGCTGTGATAAAGGGTGATAATAGAGCAGTCGTCTCGAAAACTTGTCTTTCAAGTTTTCAGACGACCTTTGCATCAACTCAATTCAAACACGCCGCCGCAGCGTCCCAACCAAAACCGCTCTTTTCCTACCCAAGCAGTTTCCGATCAGAATAAGCCGCTCATTGCACAGGCGGAAATAGCTGAATAATCAACGCATCTTCTATCAGCGCGTGTCTCAAATTGCTCAAATCAAACCTTAAGCCTCGCAAAGAAGCACGATTTTCCAAAAACTTGGTCAATCAAACCGTATTCTTTGGCTTTCGGAGGACATGAAGTTGTCGCGGTCGGTATCGCGTTCCCAAATCTGCCAAATCGCGGCCGCAGTGTTTCGCCATCAGGCGGTTGAGTTTCTCTTTGATTTTCAACAGCTCGCGGGCATGGATTTCAATGTCGGATGCCTGACCGCCCAAACCGCCGCTGATTAAAGGCTGGTGCATCGTGATACGGCTGCTGGGCGTGCGAAACGTTTGCCTTTCTCTCCTGCCGACAGCAGGAATGCCCATGCTTGCCGCTTGTCCCAAGCACAAAGTGGAGACGTTGGGTTTGATGAAATTCATGGTGTCGTAAATCGACATGCCCTGCCGTTACCGAGCCGCCGGGAGAATTGATGTAGAAGAAAATATCTTTGTCCGGATTTTCACTTTCCAAAAACAACAGCTGGGCAACCACCAAATTGAGCGGTCTCGTCGGTTACCGGGACCGATCAAAATACGATGCGCTCTTTCAAAAGCGCGAGTAAATATCAACGCACGCTCGCCGCGGCCGCTTTGTTCGATAACGGTAGGAACGAGGTAATTATTGAAATCGAAGGACATTTTTGTCTCCTGTCACAGTTGTGAAAGCACCAAAGGGACGCTTTGGTGCTTTCAAGTTGTCTGTTTCAGACGACCTTTGAAGATGATTAGGCTTGTGCGCCCATCACTTCGTCAAAAGACAAAGCTTTTTCGGTTACTTTGGCTTTTGCCCAAAAACGAAATCAACAACGTTGCTTTCTACCGCCAAAGAAGTCGGACCTTGCAGGCGGGAAGGCTCTGCGTAGTACCAGTCGATCACTTCTTGAGGGATCTTCGTAGCTTTCGCGAAGTTGGCAACAACGGCTTTGATTTGCTCTTCAGTCGGCTCCAGTTTGTTTTCGTCAACCAGTTTTGCCAAAATCAGCCCAGAGATACGCGGCGTTCGGCTTGCTCTTGAACATATCCAAAGGCGATCCAGTTGGCAGCGTCAGCCATGCCTTGGTTGACGAAGTTTTGTTTCATTTCGTTTGCCAAACGGGCGGCTTCTTCATTTACCAGCAACAGGCGCTTTCAGCTCTACGGCTTTGAGCAGCGCGTTCATTACAGATTCTTTGGTTTGTTCGTTTACGCGGCGCTCAACTTCGCGGCCCACGTTTTTCTTCACTTCTTCGCGCATTTTGGCAACGTCGCCGTCGGCGATACCTCATCGCTTTGGCGAAGTCGGCATCAACTTCGGGCAGGGGTGGGCTCGGATACGTTGTTCAATGTGATGGTGAAGACGGCGGATTTACCGGCAACGTCTTTACCGTGGTAGTCTTCAGGAAGTTGACGGTAACGTCTTTGCTTCTCGCCTGCCTTCATGCCGACTACGCCGGCTTCAAATTCAGGCAACATTTGACCTGCGCCCAATACGAAGGCGTAGTTTTTGGATGCACCGCCGACAAAAGGTTCGCCGTCGATTTTGCCTTCGAAGTCGATGATGACGCGGTCGCCGTTTTGGGCTTCTGCGCTCAACATGGTTGAAGCGGGTGCGTTGTTTGCGCAGGATTTCTACGGTTTGGTCCACTTCGGCATCGCCGACGGAAGCGGTTACTTTTTCGACTTCTTGTGCAGACAAATCGCCGATAACGACTTCAGGAACACTTCGAAAATCGCAGCGATTTTCAGGGATTCTTTATCGTCTTGTTCTTCAACGCCTTCGAAACGCGGATAGCCGGCAACTTTCAATTCGTGGGCAACGGCAACATCGTAGAAGCGGCGTTGAACCATTTCATTGATGACTTCATTTTTGAGCGCTTGCACCGTACATTTGGGCAATCATTTTTAAAGGTGCTATTCGGACGGAACCCTGTCGATTTTTGCACGGCGTTGGGTTTTGTTTTCAGTTTTTATCGGTTTCTGCGTTGATTTCGGACCAAGGCAGAGACAGCACTACTTTGCGTTCCAAGTTTTCTAAAGTTTCAACAGTTACGCTCATCGTAAGACCTTAATTTGTTGTGTTAAATAAAAATGGGAATCCTTTTGCCAATCGATGACTGCAAAAGCGGCTCCGACCAATCAGGGCTTTTATCGTCCGTTGCTTGCAAAAAGGCGGGAAAAATTTAGCTGGCTAGTATATCACAATGTTTGATTGACTGGATAATATGAGTGAAATCATTACAAAACTGTTACCACATCTGTCCGCTCCGGCTTGGAAAAAGTAGTTGAATGGGAGATGAGACGGCCGCATTCCGATAAACTGATGCGAAGATACAAAGGTCGTCTGAAAGTCGGGAAAGGGCATTCAGACGACCTTTTTGAAGTTGAGGATGTTAATTGGCAGTATGGCATAGGATTGACGGCTTTGCTGTTCAGACGGACTTCGAAATGCGGCTTTACGCTGTCAGTGTCTAGTGCTGCCCATCGTTGCAATCTGCTGACCGGTTGCAACCTGCTGGTCTTTTTGTACCAGTGGGTATCATTATGTGCATAGGCTGTAATCGCATAATCATTGTGGCTGATTAAAATCAGTTTGCCGTAACCCGACTTCTTCTCCGACACTACATACTTTCCCCGCAGCTGCGGATTTTGCAGGCTCTCCGGGTGTACCTGCTATATCGATGCCTTTGTTGGTTGTTCCGTTGTATTGCTTGATAACGGAGTTTGCGTCCGTTTTCGACGCAGGCCATGTAAAGTTCAGGCGGTTGATCGGTGCGACAGCCTGTGTTGCTTTGGTTTGATTGGGAAATAGGGCGCGTATTGCGTCGGATGCGTAATGCGGACCTGCATTTCGATTTTAGAGGTATCTCGCAAGTTGTTCCAAGATGCCAAGGTATGGATGCTTTGGCCGTGGCGTTTAGCAATCTGGGATAGCGTATCGCCAGGCTTGACTCTGTAATAGCCATCGGGAACCGAGCCTGTCGAGCGAACCACTTCCGGCGCAGGCAGCCAGAAAAAGTGTCAGGCAAAAGGGCTTAGTCGTTTGAAGGTCATCTGAAAAAGGGAATGGTGTTCATCATATGTTTATTTAATAAAAAATCAAGGAATGAATTGTCTTCAGACGCTTTATCTGGAGTGAAGGTCTCATCGGTTTTCGAGATGTTTTATGAATGCCAAATGGTTGCAAAAATTTTATCTTTTTGATTAAAACATATTTTACTCAACGTAAAATAAAAGTCAAATTATATCTGCTGTTGAATAGTTAGAAACAAATCCCCGTCCGCTTTAGGGATGGAGGGATTTTTAGATTTTATAAAAAGCTTATTTATTCAACTCATTAGCTAAATACAGCCAAGTTTCGATGACGGTATCCGGATTCAGGGAAACGCTTTCGATACCTTCCTGAACCAGCCATTTTTGCGAAGTCCGGATGATCCGACGGACCTTGACCGCAGATGCCGACGTATTTGTTTTGCTTTGCGGCAGGCGAGAGATTGCCGTGCAGCATCACTTTAACGGCAGGGTTGCGTTCGTCAAATGATTCGGACACTCAAACCGCTGTCTCGGTCGAGGCCGAGGGTCAGCTGGGTCGCGTCGTTGGAGCCGATGGAGAAGCCGTCGAAGTATTGCAGGAATTGTTCCGCCAATACCGCGTTGCTCGGCAGTTCGCACATCACGATCAGGCGTAGGCCGTTTTTGCCGCGTTCCAAACCGTTTTCTTTCAGGGCTTTGACGACGGCTTCGGCTTCGCCCAAAGTGCGGACGAACGGAATCATGATTTCGACGTTGGTCAGTCCCATTTCGTCACGGACGCGTTTGAGGGCTTTGCATTCGAGCGCGAAGCAGTCTTTCGAAGCTTTCGGCGACATAACGCGCCGCGCCACGGAAGCCCAGCATCGGGTTTTTCTTCGTGCGGTTCGTAAATGCTGCCGCCGACCAGTTGGCGTATTCGTTGATTTGAAGTCGGACATACGGACGATGGTTTTACGCGGATAAACCGATGCGCCACGTTGCCACGCCTTCGGCGATTTTATCGACGTAGAAAGTCGACAGGGGAGGCGTAGCCGGCGATGCGGCGGGTAATTTTCGCTTTCAATTCATCGTCTTGTTTGTCAAATTCCAACAAGGCTTTTCGGTGGATGCCGATTTGGCGGTTGATGATGAATTCCATGCGTGCAGCCGATGCCTTCGCTCGGCAGGTTGGCGAAGCTGAATGCCAGTTCGGGTTGCTGACGTTCATCACGACTGACGGGAGCTTTGGGCATATTGTCCAAAGGCAACGTCGGTAATTTGTACGTCCAGCAGGCCGGAGTAGATAAAGGCCGTATCGCCTTCGGCACAAGATACGGTTACTTCTTGACCGTTACTCAACAATTCAGTCGCGTCGCCGCAGCCGACGACGGCAGGAATACCCAGTTCGCGCGCGATGATGGCGGCGTGGCAGGTGCGGCCCGCCGCGGTTGGTGACGATGGCGGAGGCGCGTTTCATTACCGGCTCCCAACCGGGTCGGTCATGTCGGTAACAGCACGTCGCCTGCTTCCACGGAATCCATTTCGGATGCGTCTTTTACCAAGCGGACTTTGCCTTGACCGACTTTTTGACCGATGGCGCGACCTTCGCACAATACGGATTTGTCACCGTTGATGTCGAAGCGGCGCAGGTTGCGGGTGCCTTCTTCTTGGGATTTCACGGTTTCAGGACGGGCTTGCAGGATGTAGAGTTTGCCGTCCAGCTGTCACGGCCCCACTCGATATCCATCGGGCGGCCGTAGTGTTTTTCAATCGTCAGCGCGTAGTGTGCCAACTCGGTGATTTCTTCGTCGGCGATGGAGAAGCGGTTGCGGTCTTCTTCTGGGACATCGACGTTCATCACGGATTTACCGGCTTCGCTTTGTCGGTAAAGATCATTTTGATTTGTTTTCGAACCCATGGTTTTTGCGCAGGATGGCAGGGTTTGCCTGCTTTCAGCGTGGGTTTGAATACATAGAATTCGTCGGGTTGACCGCGCCTTGGCACGACGTTTTCGCCCAGACCGTAAGATGAAGTCACGAAAACGACTTGGTCGAAGCCGGATTCGGTGTCGAGGGTAAACATGACGCCGGACGCGCCGCTGTCGGAACGCACCATGCGTTGTACGCCTGCGGAGAGGGCGACGATGTCGTGTTCGAAGCCTTTATGAACGCGGTAGGAGATGGCACGGTCGTTGTACAGAGAAGCGAATACATGGCGCATGGCTTTTCGTTTTCCAAGCCGTTGATATTCAGGAAGGGTTTCCTGTTGACCTGCAAACGATGCGTCGGGCAGGTCTTCGGCGGTCGCAGAAGAACGGACGGCAACGGAAATGTCCGCGCCGCCCTGCGTCTGCAACCATTTTGTTCCATGCCGTTTCGATTTCGGCATCCAGTTGTTCGGGAAGGGCGTATCCAAAATCCATTGGCGGATTTCTTTACCGACGCGCGCCAGTTCGGCGACATCTTCCACATCCAGTTGCGCCAGTGCGGCGGAAATACGCTCGCTCAGTCCGTTGTGCGCCAAAAATGCGCGGTAGGCTTCGGCGGTAGTGGCAAAACCGCCGGGGACGCGGACGCCCTTTTTCAGTCAACTGACCGATCATTTCACTCCAGGGAGGCGTTTTTGCCGCCCACGCTTTCAACATCAGTCATACGCAGGTTTTCAAACCAAATTACGTAGTTGTCAGCCATTTGTGTCCAATCCAGATATGTTAAAAAGAAAACGAATACGCTTGTTATTTTTAGCGATTCAAACGGCTGCTGTCATGCTTTTTCTGTTTCGATTTATTTGTAGGTCGTCTGAAAAATTGCGGATCTTCTAGCCGTGTAGTCGAGATGAAATCTGATAGGAAAGTTGATATTCTGGTTGTTTATTTCTTTGTAAAAACATAAGGGTTTGAAATAGATTAATGACTTGGTAATAGGGTTTGGTAAGGTTTTTAACGAGTGTAAAATTTTAAAATAACTCAATTATTGAAATAAAAATGCGTTTAGTGGATGTTTTTGGCTCTGGTGTAGTTGAGTGTAATTTGAATGTATTCCCTTTATTTAGAAGGTTGCAGCTGCTATGATGACCGCCTGCAACCATCTTAGATTTTAGAGGATAACCGAATGACCGCCCCGCGCCATGTGTTTTATATTTCCGACCGTACACAGCTTGACCGCTGAAAATATCGGTGAGGCCCTGCTGAATCAGTTTGGCAGCGTCGAATTCAAACGCCCACCTATCCCTTTATCGACACTCCTGAAAAAGCGCGTGCTGTCGTTGAGAAAGTCAACCGTAACGCCGAAGAAAAAGCGGTTTGCGCCCGATAGCCTTTGTCAGCGTCGTTGATGATGAAAATCCGGAAATGATTAAAAAGGCGAATGCTTTCCATATTAATTTCTTCGAAACTTTTCTGGGCTTTTTGGAAAAGGAACTCAATACTGAAGCGGTCGCCGCTACGCAAGGAGCACCACAGTATCGGTAATACCCAACGTTACGATGCTGCGTATGGAGGCGGTCAATTTCTCCTTAACCACGATGACGGTGTCAGCGATAAAAACCTGCAGGAAGCCGACGTAATTTTGATGGGTGTGTCCCGTTCCGGTAAAACGCCGACCTGTTCTTTACCTCGCCCTGCAATACGGTATCCGTGCCTGCTAACTATCCGCTGATTCCCGATGATTTGGAATCTACCGACTTGCCGCGCATGGTTAAGCCTTTATAAAGACAAAGCTCTTCGGTCTTACTATTCAGCCCGAGCGTCTACAAAGCCATCCGCAACGAGCGCCGCCCGAATTCGAGTATTCCAAAAATCGATACCTGCCGCAGCGAAGTTGCCGATGCGCAAATATGTTCAAACGCCATGGCGTTCCGTTTACCAATACGACGGATAAATCGGTGGAGGAACTCGCCGTCCATATCCTTCAAGCCTGCAAATTAAAGCGGCGTTTTTGATTTTTGTTTGTGATAAATGACCAGTTTGAATGTAAAAGAGGTCGTCTGAAATCTTTGCGAAGAAATGTTTCAGACGACCTTTATATATGTGCTCCATTAGAGGTGCATATTTTTCATTCTTTTGTAGTGTGAATTTTACAATTAATCTTTCCACCATTGACCGTAAATCGGACGACTGAAGTGTGCTAAAACAGCAATCATCGCAGATTTCGATAGAAACTGACCAGTGAGGATATGGCCAAGAAATTCACTCCATAACTCGGCAGCATCAAGATTCCAAAGCCAGCCATTGAGTCCTCGGCATATTTGGGATAACGGAATCCAAATAAAGGGAATCAGGAATCCGTGCATGATGATTGTAATGAGAATGCCGTAAAATGCGCCATACCAAAGACGCATCTTGTCCCAATAAATTGAACCGAGCGACGTAAACAAAAGCAAATATGAAACTGAATAGCCAGTGATAGAGTGTTACAGCACCTAAAAATACTATTTCCTGAAATATATAATCTAGAGAATGTTGATTGAACCTAACTAGTCCCAGCCATGCATCAATATTTGCTCCAGGGGAGAGATTTCTCCAGGCATGCGCGGCGGCATGTTTACTGGATCCCCATTTGACCAATGAGCTGATGAATCCGCCGATCAGGTGGTCCAAACGATAACTTGAGGGATTTTGCTATTTTTGCGCCATGAGGTGTTCCTTTGCGGATGTTTGAGAAACGATGTAACTTTATTTCAGTTATATAAAGCTGTCGATAAAGATGCAGATTCAACTTGATTTTGCTCAAGGCTATTGTTATTTAAGCGTTAAATCCTGAACTTTTAAAAATAAGATAATATTTTGTCATTTAATGATAAGACCTGAAATCGAGGCTGTCCTTACGGATTTCTAGTTCTTTGTAACTAAAAACAATCATCAATAATATTTAGTTTTGAAATAAAAAGAGTAAGGTTGCTTGCTTTTCGGGCTTTCCGTTGGCTTTTTGAACCGTAAACAATCAAATTTGAGGAAGAAACATGATTATGGATACTTGGCGCATTGGGTTTGAGCATGGCGGCGCAGGCCATGATTTGTGAGTGTCGGCTCGGTGCGTTTGGATTCGGGCAGTACGTTGAAAGCGGATTTGGAGTTACAGCCATGATTTCCCGAATGTCGAAAAAAATCGCCGACGACCGCGTGCATATTTTCAAACCGCTGCAATTGACGGACAAATCCGGAAAACCGTTGATTTGACGAATAAAGGCGAAAATTACCAATATGTTTCCCAAATCCCGCCTGAAAGACGATATTTATTGGGTCGGCGCGGTGTACAAACCGACGTTCTGGTCGCAAAACAGTGAAGGCTGGAAACAGAAAACCTTGAAAGACCTGCCCGGCGCGACTTATTGCGAACAGGCTCAGATGTTCGGCAAAGGCGTTTTTGCAAGTGGGCAGCGCAGGCGTGGATGAAAGCGTGTTGACCCGTCCGGTCGGTCATGAATTGGAACTGGTTCCGCTGGAAAAAATCGAATGAGGTCAAGGTAGGCGGCCTGTTGCCGGTTAAAGTGCTTTATAAAGGCAAACCGTTGGCAAAAGCGACGGTAACGGCAAAGCTCGGATACGCTGGCGGAAATGGATTTGGCGGCTACGCACAACCACCGCGAGCCGCAAGGTTTCTCAGGGAAAACGGATAAAGACGGCGTCGTCAACGTGATTCCTTTGATTGAAGGTTTGTGGAAAATCAAAGCCGCCCATCAAGCGGATTATGCCGATAAAAAGTGTTTGCCAACAAGACAATGCCTATGCAACGCTGATTATGCCCTGTCGGAACGAAACGCGCGGCTGAACGGCATGAACACCATCATCATCAACACTAATTCAGTGTGAAAGATCAAAAGGTCGTCTGAAAAGGTTTTCAGACGACCTTTCTTTATATAGTGGATTAAATTTATGAGTGGATTTACAAACCCAATGCCTCAGCATGAAACTCGATATGCGAGTCGATAAAGCTGGCGATGAAGAAATAATCGTGTCCGTAGCCGGGGCGGACTTTGTATTGCACGTTGAAGCCGCTGGCGCGGGCGGCGTTGACGGAAAGCTTCGGGTTGCAGTTCGTCGGGGAAAAGCGGATCGATGCCACCTTGGTCGATGAGTATCGGCAGCTTGCGTGAGGTCGTCTGAACGAGCGATGTGCTGTCGTAAGCCTGCCAAGCTCCGATTCCGCGCCCAGATAGGGCGGCAAACGCCTGCTTTCCGCCCCGGCTGGCGGTCGGATGGCACAAGGAGCGAACGCTGAAACGGCGGCATAGCGTCCCGGATTTTTCAGGGCGATGGAAAGCGCGCCGTGTCCGCCCATGCTGGGAAACCTGCGATGCTGCGTTCTTGGGTGGCGGGAAATGCCGTTCCACCCATCGGGCAGTTCGCGGCTGATATGGCTGTACATCTGATAATGCGCCGCCCACGGCTGTTCGGCCGCATCGACGTAAAATCCCGCACCCTGTCCGATAAATTCGTTCTGCGCTGTCGCTGATATGGCTGCCGCGCGGCGAGGTGTCGGGGAAAACGACGATGATGTTCCATTGCGCGGCGAAACGCTGGATGCCGGTTTGGCGTATCAGTTCCGAGCTCGTCGCCGTGCAACCCGACAAGAAATACAAGACCGGCGCGGGATAGCCTTTTCAATACCCTGCGGCGGCAGGTAGATGCCGAAAGTCATATCGGTTTGACAGGTTTTGGAAAAAGCAGCGGTATTGCTCTTGATGGCCGTTGAACATTTTGGCGCGGGAAAGCAGGTGTAATTCGTGTGCGGACATAGATGGATGGTGTGAAAAAGTGAAGGCATCATCTTAACAGAAAGACCGCGTTACGAGGCTTTTTAAAAAAACCTATCGAACGGTATGGTTTCAGACGACACTAATCTATACACAAAACTCTGTGGATAAGTTTGTTGATAAGCTTTGGGTAATCGGAATTTTTGCTTTTGAACAACCCAAGCCTTTTCGGTGCTTAAAAATAGTCAAATAAAAACATAATAAAATCAATTGGTTATGAAAAATAAAAATTTCAAAGCCTTTTATGGGAAAAATTTATAAGCAAAACAAGCCAATGCGGATTGTGTATAAAAAGTGATTGACACGCCGACAAATGTCAAAATGAGTTGGCTGGACAAGCAAGGCAGCGGCTGTCGCCCTATGGGGAAAAACTTCAATCCCCTGCCTTTCGCGTTACAATACGCGCTTACTTTTTACACAGAAAAACACACCATGAAAGCTGAGCCAATTTTTTCATTTCCACCCTGAAAGAAGCCCTCGCCGAAGCCGCGCTTGCCAGCCACAAGTTGATGATTCGCGCCGGTCTGATTAAAGCCAACGCATCCGGCCTTTATACTTGGATGCCGATGGGCTGCGCGTGTTGCGCAAAGTCGAAAAACGTCGTGCGCGAAGAAATGCGCGCGCGGGCAGCGTGGAGTTGCTGATGCCGGTGGTGCAGCCTGCCGAGCTCGTGGCAGGAATCCGGCCGCCGAATTTTACGGTAAAGAACTGCTGCGCCTGAAAGACCGCCGACCGCGATTTCGCATGGGCCCTGACCTGCGAGGAAGTCATCGCCGACATCGTGCGCAAAAGAAATCAACAGCTACAAACAACTGCCGAAAAACTTTTACCACATCCAAACCAAATTCCGCGACGAAGTGCGTCCGCGCTTCGGCGTCATGCGTGCGCGCGAGTTCGTCGCGAAAGACGCTTATTCTTCCATGCCGACTACGCCTCGCTTAGACGACCCTATGATGCCATGTACAACGCTTACTGCCGCATCTTCACCCGTCTGGGCTTGAATTCGCCCCGTCGCCGCAGACACCGGCAGCATCGGCGTACCGGTTCGCACGAGTTTCAGCGTTGGCGGAAAGCGGCGAAGACTGATTGCATACAGCGACACTTCCGATTACGCCGCCAATATCGAGCTGGCACCGACCTTGCCGCTGAAAAGGCGAACGCGCGACTGCTCAGGCAGAGCTGGCCAAAGTACACACGCCGAATGTCAAAAACCATTGATTCTTTAGTTGACTCTCAGCATTCCGATTGAAAAACACTGAAATCCATCGTGGTCGAAGGCGAAAACGAAGGAGAAATCGTCTTATTGCTGTTGCGCGGCGACCATGAGTTCAACGACATCAAAGCCGAAAAACTCGCAGGCGTGAAATCGCCGCTGACCATGGCAGACCCGGCCGCCATCCGTGCGCAGTTCGGCGCAAACGGCGGCTCGCTCGGCCCCGTCGGCTACAGGCAAAGTCTATGCTGATTTCGCCACCGAAAAAGGCGCAGACTCGGATCGTCGGCGCGAACGAAGACGACTCACCACTATACCGGTTTCAACTTCGGCCGCGACGCCGCCGAGCCTGAGTTTGTCGATTTGCGCAACGTCGTTGAAGGCGACGAAAGCCCCGACGGACAAGGTCGTCTGAAACTGGCGCGCGGCATCGAAGTCGGACACGTCTTCCAGTTGCGCGACAAATACACCCAGCCGCGAACGTGAACTTCCTCGACAACAACGGCAAATCGCAAAATCATGGAAATGGGCGTGACGGCATCGGCATCACCCGCGTCGTTGCCGCCGCCATCGAGCAGAACAACGACGAAAAAGGCATCATCTGGACCAAAGCGATGGCACCGTTTGAAGTCGTTATCGTGCCGATGAACTACAAAATCAGACGCCGTGCGCGAAGCTGCCGACAAAAATCTATGCCGAACTGCTGGCGGCAGGCGCAGACGTCCTCCTCGACGACCGCGACGAACGCGCAGGCGTGCTGCTGAACGACTCCGAGCTTTCTGGGCATCCCGCACCGCATCGTCATCGGCGACCACGCCTTGAAAGAAGGCAATGTCGAATACGCTGAACGCCGCGACAATCAGGCACAAACCGTGAGCTTAAATGAAATCGCCGGCAAAGTATTGGCTGCATTGAAGGACTAATGTCGGTTTAAGCAGAATGCAGATGAAAAGGTCGTCTGAAAAATTGAACCGGCTCCAAAAACTTGGGCATCAGATAAAAGCCTATTCAGGCGCTTTGTGTAAGCTGGTTCTGTATGTGACAGGACTCCAGCTAATTTCTCAAACTGCAACCCTCCGATTGTAGTAATCCGTATAATCGTCTATTTGTTTTATCAATTCGTCCACCGTCAATTTCCTGGTACGGTTGAAACACTCCGTCTTAAAACACGCAAAAGCGGCTCTATCGGGTGCATTGTCATAACAGCTTGCCTTTATGCGCATGCTTTGAACTATGGGATGTTCGGCAAGTAATTTCTTTGTCCACGGGTGTACGGTACGGCATGCCTTGGTCGTCGGAGTGCAGCCGTTGCAGATGGGTTTATGAGATGCCGTAGTAGCTTGCGTATGCTGTTGGCTGCGTATGTGCAGGTAGTGAAGAATGGCTTGGTAATTTGAGCTGTAATGTATATTTAATCATAAAAACAGCACCTTGGTGGTTGTAGGGAGCAACTTTCTGGGATGCTGTTCAAACGCATTTTATGTTTTTCAGACGACCTTAAAAAGAAGTATCGCCAGCAGCAAACCGAATGCTAAGCTGAATGCCATGCTCAGGAGGCCGGGGATCATGAAGCTGTGGTTGAAAATGAATTTGCCGATTTTGGTCGAACCCGTGCTGTCAAAATCAATCGCCGCGATAATCGGGCCGTAGTTCGGAATGAAGAAATAGCCGTTCACCGCCACGAATGTACCGATAATAATCGGGGCGGGAATATTCAGCGAGATAGCGATCGAGAACAGCGTGGCGACGGTCGCCCCTTGGCTGTTGACCAAGACGGACAAAACGAACAGGGCAAACGCGAAAGTCCACGGCGCGGTTTTCGACCAAATGGGATACGGTTTTCTTTGACTTCGGCCAAATGACCGTGCATCAATGTGTCGCCCAGCCATGCCACGCCGAATACGGCGATAACGGCACGCATCCCCGCATGGAACACCGAGCCTTTGGTAATCGCGTTACCATTCGGTTTGCAAAGCAGGATAATCAGCGCGGCAGCGGAAAGCATGACAATTTCGATGGTTTGCGCCATGCCCATCAATTTCGGACCCTCTTCCGTTTTGGAAGGTCGGGCGCAACTCGGTACGGCACCCACGACCACCACCAGCAATGCGGCGGCGAGGAAAATCCCGACTGAAAGTTTCGCCTCTTCGCTGACTGGTGCGTTGGATACTTCAGTCGAATCTTTTTCGTTGGCTTTTACATATTCCGGGTCTTTCAGCAATGCCTGATAATGCGGGTCATCTTTCAACTCTTTACCGAGCTTGTTGACGAATATGCAGGCAAGGCCGATACCGAAAACGGTTGAGGGAACCGTGACTTTCAGCACATCGGCCATCGTGATGTGCTGCGGCTCAAGGTAGGTGACGCAGGCAACAACCGCGGCCGCAATCGGGCTGGCAACAATGGCAAATTGCGACGCAATAACCGCCATCGTCAGCGGGCGGGAAGGACGGATGCCGTTGGGGCGGCTGACTTCGGCAATAACGGGCAATACCGAATAAGCGACGTGTCCCGTGCCTGCCAGTACGGTAAACAGATAAGTCACCATAGGCGCGATGAAAGTGATGTATTTCGGATTGCGGTGTAAAACGCGGGTGGCGATTTTAATCATGTAGTCCAATAGTCCGCCGCCGCTTGCCTGCATCGATGCGGCAGCGGAAACGACCGCCATAATCATCAGCATCACGTCAATCGGCGGACTGGTCGGCTCAAGATGGAAACCGAAGGCCAAAACCGCCAGCCCGATACCGCCGAGCACGCCCAAGCCGATGCCGCCGACCTGCGCGCCGATTAAGATACACACCAGTACGATGGCGAACTGGATAAAAACATTGTGGACATGAAAACTCCGTAATTTGAGGATATAAAGCAAATATCAGCTTCAGGCTAGTCACACCAATACCGATGGAGCAAATATTCAATATTTTCAACAGATAAAAAGAGGATGAAGTCATTTGCCCATAAAATACAAAAACTTCATCTTTTAATATGGCAGGAATTATAAATCAGGCAGATTTGCTTAATAATATTTTTACTTTGGTGAAAAATACATTTCTTGAAAATATCATCGGCCATTTATTTCAACTAGTCAGCATTCTTAGAGGATGTCTATAGATATCATATGTTATACTTTAATTATTTAAAATAATAAGAGAAATTATTTTCAAAGAAAAAGCTGTTTTATTACAAAGTGCCAATAAATTAAACTTTCTCCTATACTGAATTTAACAAGCGGCAAACAGGACAAACTGCGCTGTTAAAACATGTCTACACTTGCTTAAGTGTTGTTTTTGTGAGGGTTAAAAACATATTAAGGGTTGTCTGCAAGCCTTACTTTTAGGGTTTGCAGACAACTTTTTAGCTTTTATTATCATATTTAGACCTTTGCAATAATATAAGTTACATAAAATTTATGCTCAACAATATTTTCATTTTGAAATTTTTAGTAAATTTTTAAGTATCAAGTTTTGTTAGCGGCTATTTGTGCAAAAGGTCTCATATTGAAATGTAATCTATAATATATATTTTCAGTATGCAGAAAAGATTAAACGGTATAAAGTACATTTTGCTTGAGAAGGAACGGCAGAAGCTGATTCGGCCTCTTATTTCTTATAACCTACCTGTTCGCAACCTGTATCGCCGTTTTTGCTTGTTGATTTGGCTTTAGCCGATTCTGCATCGGTACATTTATAGGCATTGCCCAAGCTGTCCATCCAAACGGAAAGTCTGTAATCAGTACCCTTTTTCGGAGTGGCGAAAAAGATAATCAGCCCTGCTGTTTTTAGAGTCCTATCTTTTCATTTCACCGCTGAAGTCGTATTTGGCAGCAACTTCGGGACGCAGCTTTGTAGGTCTTAACCAATCCCGTACTCCCTTCGATTTCATCTTTCATTTTTAGAGAGGGATTTTTGACTAAATTGGTTTTTAAGGCATTATTGATGGCAAGCAGCTCCATATGCGCCTGAGACTGGTAGCCGCGTTCGATGTAGCGGATATATGAAGGGTAAGCGATAGTGCTGAGGATGCCGATAATAGCAATGACAATCAGCATCTCAACCAGCGTAAACCCTTGAAATTTAGTAATGGGACGTATTCATGATTTTTATCTATTTATTCGTTGGCTACATAGGATTGCAGCATGACTACCGTATTTTCGTTTTTCCCCATGCTTTGGCAGTAACGCGATAAATGGTACGGTTGTCAGCAGAGTTAGTGCTTAGGTATTCGATGATGAAACGCGCATCTTTTTAGCTCCCGCTATTTTGCCAGGATAGGAGATGCCGTTGATATCAATGCATTTAACTTTATCTTTGCTCAGCATTCTCTATGCCCAAAGCTTCTTCAGTGGAATTCGCTTCTACTATTACTTTTCCTGTGACGATGGATATATGGCTCATTGGAGCTTTCGACGCGGGAGTGATTTCAGCTTTACAAAGACCATTTGTACAATCATCGTCAGGTTCTAGTTCCCATCTTCAATAGAATAAATATAGTTCTCACCTTCACGCAATGCCGCTTCAGCAAGCGTAGTAGCGAATTTATGGTCGGCGTCATTTAGTACTGATTCGCTGCTCGGTATTATAGGACTGGGTAGCAGTAACGACGAGTAAAGGCGATGACGATCATGATCATCAGGACAATGAATAATGCGAAAGCCTGTTTGTGCAGAGGCTTTAGCAGGATGGTTTAAAGTAATCGGTCTGCGCATTTGTTTCCTCCGCGTACAGTCGCATTGATTTCGATAGAGTTTGTACTTTCATTTTATCATTGCTTCCGCCAGCATTAATACTGCCAAGTTCTCTTTTTGTCATTACTGTTCATCAGTAACTCAATAGATGCTGGGTGTTTTCTTCTAGATCAGTCTTTTGGAGGAAGTTCATCGCTATATGTGAATGTTTTCATCTTTCTGTCCTTGGGTCCTTTGTCCTTGCATTTCTGCAGTATTTCGGTAGGTGAGACCGATGCCGTTTTACTTTCCATCAAATGTCTGAGGGCACTTCTCTGCATAAAAAAGTAACGGATTTTCATACTCTTGATCCCTTTAATTAGTAACTGAGGATTACTCCACTCACCATTTTCCGCCAGTTGGAAAGCGATATAGACCTTCTTGCCCACCTGCTGTACCGACAGCGTAGGCATTTCACCTCATGTTTCATTATGGAATATTGCCCGCTTGGGATGAATCCGTCTAAAATTCAAAGCTGCTAAAGCTGCTTTTACATCAGTAATCTGATTCCCTGGTTTTGGTAATATTTGTACAACTACTGAGCTACTGCAGTTTCTGCTTTAAGTTCTGATCTGGATTTCTCATGCATCGTATTGGAAAATCAGCGCTTTGCCGCTCTGTGCAAAATCAGTTTATACCTAGAGCATTTGTTTCTCCTAACGGCAGGAAGCATTTCTTTCCAGCACCTTTGAGTTTGAAATAAATCTTTGGGGTCAGTAGTCAGCGATAACGGCTTGGGCATTATAGTGCCGACATATTGAAACAGCCGAAATTTTCCTGCCATACGGGCATCACGTACGATCTGGTTGGATGCGTTGCGCAAATCCTGTTGGACGTTTAAGCGTGAAGTTGCAGCGGTGTTCAGAGCTGCGGGCGGTAAAATAGCCTGAGCTGACAGCCAGCAGGACTATCATGCTCAATGCGCTTGCCACAAGGAATTCAATCAGGCTGAAGCCTTGCATACCTGTTTTTAGCCGGAATGTGTGAGCGGTTTTTATTTATTCATTATCTTTCCCTTACGCGTACTTGGTAGGTGTAAACAATGGAATCTTCAGATGTTTTTAATGCCGCTTGCTGCTTTGTCGCTTTCTGCATCTTTTGAGCCATAATACTTTGATAACGGTATCGGCAGTTTCTTTATCGTTATCGCAATTTTCATGATCCTCGTCTAAAAGTAGGTTCTTTATTTCAAACTATCTTGGCATACTGAATAGTAGAAAATCGGAGTCAGGAAACATGCTTTCAGTCTAAAGCGTCATGAAATTGACCAAGCTGTGCATTTTGCCAACTCTTCTTTTGCTCATACTTACTTTTAGCGGTCCTTTTTTTCAATGGCTCAGTAGAGGAGTCACGTATGTGGTGTAGTAATCCCTATATTTTTACACCACCCTCTATCGCGCCCGCTCTTGGTAGCTCCCTGTTTAGGGGTTACACATTTTTCAAGTCTCGGATTAATCAGCATACCTTCAACAAGGTTTTGGGTAAGCTGGGATACGATGGTTTGCCCTTCCGCTTCGCGTACGCTGGAAACGGTACGCAACTGGATGGCGAGCAGGGCGAGTACGCCGATTGCGAGGACGAACATGGCGACCAAGACTTCAATTAAAGTCATACCTGCTTGGTTAGGTTTGGAAAAATCTGAATAACGGTTTTTGGCGAAACTCGCTTTACTCGTTTTCAGACGACCTTTTGTATGTAATGTTATGTATTTCATAGGATGGTGTTTTTATTTTTTGGGTTTGGGACTTTGAGATTCTGAATATTGGCAAAGGGGGCGCGAATCTGACTTGGCGCAGATTTCGACTCGATCCGCTGCTGTCGACTAAGGACGATACTGGCGCGAGATTTTTGGTTTCTTCGGTTGTTGCGGCAGGAATCGGTCATGCTGATTTTGATATAGCCGTCGGCGTATTTGAAAGTTGTTGATATCTAGTGTTTTTGAGGTGGTATAGCCGAATGTGCCGTTGGGCATAAATGACCAAAATACAGGCTGCTGTCATCAGCATTATCTTTGCCACAAATGCGACGTGTTGGAATTTGATAGGGAGACTTTGGCAGGGTCGGTAGCGTGAGGACTATGGAGCGCAGGAGAAATATCCGCTCTGTGTCATTCTTAGTAACATCATCTCGGTTTTCTTTATCGGCATGAGCGCCAGGCCGCTGCTTTGTTTTGGCTGCTGTCGCATGTGCCGTCAGCAGCCGTGTTTTTCTAATTTTACAGGGACAGACATAGACAGGGGAGATTGAGCGGACTGCTTCGGCTCGCTGCGAAACGCAGAGAGTTTCGCCACCTGCTCTGCTTGACTGGCAGCACGGCGGGAGGCAATCCATTCGCTCATATTGGGAAGGGGCGATAGTGGCCATGATGGCGGTAATAGCAATCACGACCAACAATTCGATTAAGGTAAAACCTTTTTTGCTTTGTGCGTACATGAGTAGTAAAAACGTCTAGTGTTAAGTAATGTGTTTTTATTATCCGACTTAGAATATTTTTATCGCCGTAATTATGCGGTTTGGCTCATTCTAAAACGATATTGGGATGGATTGCCTAATAAAATATGAAATTTGCTTGGTTTTTAGGCTGATTTGTCTCAATCTTCCATCAATGCGGATTCGGGAATGTAGGCTGCATTGTCGAATTTGGTAAGTGTCCCATCAAGTGAGGAATACTTTGCCCGACAGGACCGTTACGGTGTTTACCGATAATACATTCCGCAAAGACCTTTCGTGGGCGATTCTTGGTTATAGTATTCGTCGCGGTACATGAAACATAATCAGGGTCGGCATCCTGCTCGATGGCACCGGATTCCTGTAAGTCAGACATCATTGGGCGCTTGTCGGTACGCTGCTCTACGGTACGGCTCAACTGCGACAAAGGCAATGACGGGAACTTGCAGCTCCTTCGCCAAGGCTTTGAGGGAGCGCGAAATTTCGCCGAGTTCAGGCGCGGTTGTCCGAGCGGCCTGGACCTGCCGATAATTGCAGGTAGTCATCGATTAAGCCCAATTTTCCGTTGAACTGGCGTGCAAGGCGGCGGGCGCGGGCACGCAGTTCGAGTGCGGTCAAGCCCGGTGTTTCGTCGATATACATAGGCGCATCGGAAAGCTTGACTACTGCTTCGTTCAGACGACCCCAGTGTTCATCTTCCAATCTGCCTGTTTTCAAGACGCTCTGATCAAGCCTGCCCACCGAACCCAACATACGCATCACCAGTTGCGCGCCGCCCATCTCCATCGAAAATACGGCGACAGGCAGCTTGCCCTCTACGGCAACATGTTCCGCGATATTGATGGAAAAGGCAGTTTTACCCATAGACGGGACGACCCGCCACGATAATCAAATCGCCGGGCTGGAGACCTGAGGTTTTTTTATCCAAGTCGATAAACCCTGTCGACACGCCGGTAACTTCATCCGGATTATCGCGTGAATAAAGCATGTCGATGCGCTCGACTACTTCCTTCAAAAGCGCAGGCATTTCGAGAAAACCTTGTTTGGATTTGGCGGTACTTTCTGCAATTTGGAATACCTTGTTTTCCGCTTCATCCAAAAGCTGCCCCGCATCCCTGCCTTGCGGATTGTAGGCACTACGGGCGATTTCGGTCCCGACTTCAGCAAGCTGGCGCATGATAGAACGCTCGCGCACGATTTCGGCATAGCGGCGGATATTCGCAGCGGACGGCGTGTTTTGCGCCAAGGTGATCAGATAATTGAACCCGCCCGCCGCCTCTAGTTCTTCATTGCGCTCAAACTTTCCTGAACGGTAATTACGTCGGCAGGGGACGGCTCGTTAATCAGATTGGCGATGGCGCGGAAAAATGAGACGGTGTTCATGTCGGTAAAGTCTTCACTGGTAACCACATCGGCGATTCTGTCCCAAGCCGAATTCTCGAGCAAAAGACCACCCAAAACGGATTGCTCCGCCTCCATCGAATGCGGCGGCAGCGACAACGCGCTGACTTCACGGTCTTCAGACGACGTATCAGGATAATCGTTCGCGGCGGCATCCTAAATGAATGGAAATTGGAATCTGCTACTATAGCGCAGCGCAAGTTTAATTGGTTTCTCTGATTTAAAAGCAGGTAAAGATAGCGATGCTGTCCGGTTTATCCCGATCGATGGACACTACCAAAAATACAATCATATACAAATAATTTAGGAGCACTAAAATGGAACATCAGGCGCCACAACTGCCTTATGAACTCGACGCATTGTCCCCGCATCTGAGCAAAGAGACTTTGGAGTTCCACTACGGCAAACACCATCAAACCTACATCGCCCAATCTGAACAATCAAATCAAAAGGTACCGAATCTGAAAACCTGTCTTTGGAAGAGATTGTGAAATCTTCCAGGCGGCGTGTTCAGCAACTGCAGCCAAACACTGGAACCACACCTTCTACTGGCGGGCTTCACGCCCAAAGGCCAAAGGCAAAACCCTTCCGGCGAACTGGCCGCTGCGATATCGACGCCAGAAATCGGGGCAGCTTCGAGAAATTCCAAGAAGCATTCTCCGCTTGCGCGGCCGGTACTTTCGGCTCCGGTTAGGCATGGTTGGTAAAAACCCTGCCGGCTGGAGCAGTTCGACGGTTTCCAACGCAGCGCTCCGCTGACCACTGAAAACACTCCGCTGCTGACCTGCGATGTATGAACACGCCTACATCGACTACCGCAACAGCCGCCCCAACTACCTGAAAGGTTTCTGGGAAATCGTCAACTGGGATGAAGTTGCCAAACGTTTTGCTGCTTAAATAATCGGTTGATATGAGAGGTCGTCTGAAAACTTGGATTTTGGGTTTTCAGACGACCTTTCTAGATTTGGATAGTAAACCCCACAATACGACTGTTCTTATCTTTTACGCTGCACGATAATGTGATGATGCTAGAATACGGTAGGTAGCTATAAAACCGGCTGCGTTAAGAGCATCGTAGTGCTGCACGTTTGCCGTGTCGGCAGTGTAGCTAAAGCACGCCGACTCCGCTGTTGACTGTTTCAAAGCCCGCCGGTTTGACCGCTTGCCGACAGTTTTGTCCAGCAGGGTTTCTACGGTAAATGTCCTTCGTCAAATCAGAATTCTCCGACAGAGCGGTGTTGCTGCCTTTGAGATATTGGTTGTCGATGGTGATTTTGCCGCCTGAATTGGCAATGGTGATTCCCAATCGATTGCCCGCTTGCGTCGGTGCTTGCATTGATATGCAAATCGCTGACGGCGATGCCTTGTCCGAATTGAAGGGCGTTGTGCACGTGATTGTCGGAAATGGTGTCATGCCCCTCTTCGCAGCAGAAGACGCAGTATCATTCCTCGCGCCGCCATACAGGATATCGTCGTCTAAACCAGCCAAACAGTAAGTCGTCGCCGGAGCCGCCGACACAGTACGTCTTTGCCCGACTCGCCATAAAAAGACATCGTTGTTTTCGCCGCCGAACAACGTATCATTGCCCCGCCCCGCCATTGAGATGGTCGTCTCCGCCGTTGCCGAAAATCGCATCGTTTCCCGAATCTCCATTGACGGTATCCTGCTCGTCCCGCCTCTGACGATATCGTCGCCATCGCCGCCACCTGATGAAGTTGGTTCCACCGCTGACGAATACGGTATCGTTGCCGCCGCCGCGCATAAATATTGTCGTCGCCGCTTTTTCGCCGTCAATATGGTCTATGCCGTCAGTGCGCCTTTGATGCTGTCGCTGCCTGCCGTGCCTGTAATATAGGTAACGCTGACGGATTTGAAGCCGGCGGTTTCGTTGGCGTAATAATAATTTTGATCGGGAATATTGCTGAGTTCCTGACGGGTAACGGAGGTAACTTTTTCCGGATGGTCAACGGCGGACGGGTCAGAAACCGTCGTATTTCCGATGATGTTGTTGCCGGATAGGGCGATGCCTTTGCCGCTTGAAATCGGCAACGTCTGAGTAATGGCTGTGTCGGACAGATTGTTGGCAATGATGTTGTTTTCGACTTTGACGTTTTTGATTGCGCCATGCTCTTCTTCAAAGTCGATAGAGCCTTTTTCGCGTCCGTATGTGTCGGTTCGGGTACCGTTGCCGATTAACAGATTGTCCCGAACCGAACTACCTTTTTGTTCAGGTCAAGATGTGTCCCTGGAAAACGGTGTTGAGGCGTATGCCCGACCATGCGGCGTTGTCGCGAATCAGGTTGCCGGCTACTCTCATGTCCGGCGCCGCCGAAGATGCCGATACCGCCGCGCGCCAAGCCAGAGTTCGACGGTGTTGTTCAGGAAGCGGTTGTTTTCAGCTACTACTGGATTCTGTTTGGTCTGCAATAGCTCGACCATGTCGCCAGACCGTCGTCGCCGTTGCCTCGGATGTTGGAATTGATGACGGTCAGTGCTGGTTCCCTGCGCAAAATTAATGCCGTCTGCGAGATTGTTCCGGATGAGGGCGTTGGAGACGGTCAGTCCGTCTGTGTGCAGTGCAGTGGGTGTCCATTGTCCACTTTGGCGTAATCGCCGGTCAGATGCCTACTTCAAAATGTTCAATGAGCGATGTCGTGGATGGACGAGCCTTTCGCCCAAGTGCCGGAAATGCCCTTATGGTTGGCTTGTTGGTGGTAACGGGATGCCATTTGAATCCATCGACAGATTGCCGAAATCATATTGTTGCTGCCGTGTTCAAACACGATGCCGCCGCCTTTTTCACTGTGCCGTTTTCAAAAACGGGCGATTTCCTCGCTCGTGAAATGCAGTTTGGTATGCCACCTGCCGGCACCGCCGATGCTGATTCGCTGCATAGATGTGAGCTGGTGGTCGAAATCAAACTGCCCCTTCGGGAAATAAACGGATTTTCCGGAGGTTTTTGCCGATTCGATTGCCTCCGTCAGGGCTTTCGAATCATCGATTCCGTCGTTTGCTTTTGCGCCGAAATCGGTAATGCGGCGCTGTTTGCCAGGCTGTTTGATACGCGGCAGGGCTTTTTCCAATTCAACGAAGTCGATACCGACCAGGGTGTTGCCTGATTTGTTGACGATGGTAACGGTGTCGCCGCTTTGGATGGATGTATCTTTCAACAGCGTACGCCCGCTTCGTCAAACTGGGCGGGCGACACGGTCGGCAACAGGCGTATCGTGGATTTTTGATGTCTTCGCCTTTGTGGTGCTCTCAATTTTCAAATACGCCAGTTGTGTTTTGATGATAAATCGAGGGTTGGCTACGGGTTTACCCGTTTGCCGATTTTCAACTTTGCCGGTTACCCCGTCAGGGAACGGTATAGCGGAGGTGTGGCAGCATCCGCATCCGACCTGCTGTAAACGAAACGGCGGCATTGGCCGGTCAGTCAACGTAAGACTGTTTGCTGGCTTCGTGGGCAGTGGAGTGTATGGAAGCGAGCTTTTTTGACTGTTGACCTGCTGAGAGTGTACCCTGGTCGGCTTCATAAGTCGTGTATGCGGCTTTGGCACCCGTAGCGGAGGGATCGTAGGTAACAGTTTCTGACATTAATATGTTCCTTTTGAAATGATACATCATTTTGAACGGTAAAAACATAATAGGCAATGCAAACCGCTGAAAAGTTCTATGTCGATTTAAAAGAAACGTCGTCTGAAAAAGATTGTCGCTCAGAAGGGTTGTGAGATGATGTGTCCTGTTTTATTCGAAACCGTTGCGCTTCAAAATACGAAGGTACAGGGCTTTCGACGAGCTCGTCTGAATCAAACAGGCTTCGGCACGCTACAGCACCGCCCGCCAATACGGCCAGACCCACCGCCGCCCAATACGCATCGGCATGGCCGACCGCCTTTGCCAGCCGCAGGGCGGCAGAAACCAGCCGCGTAACGCCGAGCAGAACCACGGAAAGTGCAGGCTGCTGTCGAGTGCGGCGGTGGCGCGGTCGGATTTGTCCATCGTAACGCCAGTATGCGACCGCAGCAGCGTGTAGCTCCAGGCTCAGGGCGATGATTTGCGCGGGCGGCAGCCAGGGTGGACGCAGGCGAGCGCGTCGATGGCGACTATGGACGCCAAAAGCGGCAGTTGCAGCGTGTAGAGCAGGAACACGAGTTTGCGGCGCGGATAATTGCGCGAAAACCAGCCTGACAGCGGCGTAACAATCAGGCAGGGCAACGGGATACCCACCGCCAGAATCCCGCCCGTCTCCTTCGGGTGAGTCAAATCCGCCAGCTCGGGCATAAAAGTCGCCGCCGCAAACGCATACGGCGCGGCAACGGCAAACAGCAAACCAGCCACCGCCAGCCCGTTTCAGGCCGCCGCCAAAGGAGACCAGCCGCGCCGCCAACGCTACTAAACCGCCTTGCGCCGTCGGGCTTTCCGGCTCGCGGTAGCACAAGAGTTGCAGCAACATCAGCAGGCTGAACGCCAGCATAAAGCCCGCCGCCGCTCGTCGCCCATATTCCTGATGCAGCCACAACACCAGCGCGCGCCGCCGATGCATCTTGCCGCCGCCGCGCCGCCATCGTCTGAATCACGCCGCTGAAACCGCGTTCGCGGTGCGGCAGGACGATGCACGACAAGCCCAGCATCGCACAGCCGTACACCGCCGACATTGCCGAGGCAAAACGCAGCAGGCCAAAGCAGCGTGGAAGTTCTGCGTGATGTCGGTGCAGGCTATCAGCCCGAACCGCCGAAAGCCCCCAGCGTCGCCGCCAGCAGCCAGCCGCGAAACCGCCCGAACCGCCCCGCCGACCGCCGCTCATCAGCGCGGCAAACAACACCTTCGCCGCTTCGATACCGCCGATTAAATGTATCCAGCTCCAGTTGGTTCAGGCTGTCAACCGTGGTTTTAAAATAGCGACCAGCGCGACCAGATAAAAACCGGTCGGCGTGATTTGTAGGTGCTGCCGCCGATAAACGGCAGCCAGTCGCGCGGGCGGGGAAGCGAGGGGTTTGCGGCATGATGTTTCCCTGGTTTGAGGTCGTCTGAAAAGCTGAAAAAGCGATGTTTGTTGTGTTGTTTTGGTTTTCAGACGACCTTTCTGAGTCCACTCTTTCCGTCAGCAGCCGTTTTTGCTATGGTGGGACGGGCGGACGGTTCCGGGCATTACACGCTTCGGCTCAAATCTGCCATAAACGCCTGCCGCTGTTCGGCGGTGGTTGTCCATATTGCCGAAGTTGAGCCAACGGCGTTTTGGCGACTACCGATGCACTCTGAGCGTGTGTCCCACCATCGCTTTGCCGATGCCGTTGCCGCCAAACCATTTCAGATACCATGGGGGCGGTGGACGTGCTGATGACCAGTGCTCTCTGATGTGGGACAGGTTGCTTGCAGGCCTGCGGCAGTCGGGACGTAGGGCGAATGTTTTCAGGAAAAGCTTTGTCTTCGACCCTTTGACGATGGCGGGCATGTCCGCCCACCGAATCGGAAGATGAAAATCAGTCGGTTGGTGGTTTTCAATGGTTCCTGATAATGCAAAACCAGCGGGTCGAGGCTTTCGCCTTGGTTGAACAAGGCAAGCTCTTCTTTGGTGTGAGCGGTTTGAAACCGTCTGCGTATAGAGTCGATCAGTTGGTATTTTTCGCCCTTTTTCGTCCAACAGTTGCTGCACGCGCCGCAAAATGCCGTAATCGAAACTCGATCGGTGGATGAAAGCATAAATGATTGTGTAAATGACATTTTTGTACTCCTGAAAGTCAGTTGCCGAGCTGTTCCCATGCTATCAAAACGAATGTCGGGCTTTAGTCAAATCCGTATCGAGGCAGGCAAGGCTGAATGATATAGTGGATTAACTCTAAACCAGTACGGCGTTGCCTCGCCTTAGCTCGAGAACGATTCTCAAGGTGCTGAAGCACCAGTGAATCAGTTCCGTACTATCTGTACTGTCTGCGGCTTCGTCGCCTTGTCCTGATTTAAATCTTTAATCCACTATAAAAGCCGCTGCCGGAGTACGGATTCTGCTTTCGAGACGGCCTTCAACGCTTCTTCACGCCCGCAACAGGGCGGTTTTCATCTGGCTTCGACGATGTAGTTCACGCCCAGCGCGGGCGAGTTGGAAAGATTGTTCGCGGAAGAAAGCTGCAGCTGCGCCGCGTCGGGTTCGATGAGGAGCATGGCGGCGCAGCGCGTTCCGGCGAGTTGCGGCCGGTGCGCCTTATCCATTCGATGTGGGTTTTACGGTCGGCACGTGCTGTCGTCGCGCCTGCCGACGCATGAGTGCGACAGTGGCGAGCGGTTTTGTCCCAACAGGGTTTTGAATTCGGCCAGCCAGTCGGAAAAGTCGGCGACGTGGGATCGAGTCGGTCAGGTGAGATGGTGCCTTCAGGCGGTTTTGCGGGAGCGGGCAGTAGCTGGGATTCTTTGCGTGTTTGGGGGTTAGGCAGCGCAGGTTGATATGTCGATGATTAGACACTTCATGCATCATTCCCGCGCATGCGGGAACCAGACCCATCCGGCACAGAAACTTATCAGATGAAGAAGTACTTGAGTCTTCGATTCTGACCGCCTGCGCCGGGGACTGCGATAATCGGTTGTTACGGCCGTTTCAGATGACCTTCGTTATTCCAGTAACCGTAGGTAGGGGCATTGATGCCCGATACGTTTCAGACGGCCTCCATCATTTTCAGCTTCCTCTAAACTTCCATTCGCGCTCACGCACTACGCTTCTAGGGGCGTTGAGTAGAGTGCGTCTTGCGATCGGCGCTGGAAATGAATATGGGGTGGCGGCGGTTGAACACGTTGTCGGCATGAGAGCGAGATGCGACCTTGTTTGAAGTTGTAGCGGTGTAGAGGTTGACTTGTATAGCGCCGATTTTTGCCTGATTCGGCATTGTCGGCGGCGGAGTAGTAACCGCCGTAGAAGCGCATCGTCGCTGCCGGCTTCCCAACCTTTGTCGTTCAGGTATTTCACGCCGATGTTGGCGGTGTATTTGGGTGCGCGGCCGAGTTTGTTGCCTTCGATGCCGCTGTCGGATAGCACGATTTTGCTGTTGAAACATGCTGATCGGTGCGTGAGGTTTCAGGCTGTCGGTCGCCTGCCAGTCGGCGGCGAGTTCTGCGCCGTAGGTGTGGACTTCTTTTGGCGTTGCGGATAACGACGGAGTTGGTGCCGAGATAGAAGGAAGCTGCATGCGCGGTAATGGTTCGGGAGCAGGTTGCGGAGAGTTGCAGGCGGCAGTCTGCGCTGCGCCAGCAGGGTAGCCTCACTCGTAGTTGTTCCACATATTCGGGGTTCATAAGTGCAGGTTACGCGGGGCGGCCCGAAGGGCGATGCCCTGCACCGCCGGGGTTGAAAGCGCGCGCGCTTTGATGCTGACCCGACAGTGGTCGGTGGGTTTGAAGGCGATGTCGATTTTGGGCGGGAACACGGTCTGGCCTTTGTCTAAATCGAGGTGCCGCCGCTGCCGCGCTTCCGTTTGCGTGCGTTTCTTTTTCAATGCGGGCGGCGGCCGTGATGTCCATTTTTCGCTGGGGCTGTATGTGGTTTCGGCGAAAGCAGGGCGCGCACGCTGTTGCGGTCGTCAAAGTGTTGCGTCGCCGACGCCTGCGGATATCCACCCATTCGTCTTGTTTTGCTGCGAAATAGTGCAGTCCGGCAAAGGCCTTTCAGACGGCCTTTGTTGGAAAAACTGCAGTACCGGCCCCAGTTGCAGTTCGCGGCCTTTGAGTTCGGCGGCACGCCTTGCGGGCTGACGGTCATCGGCAGATGCAGCCGCTCGTTGTGGTAGCGCCGTAAACCAGTCTGTTTTCAGTTTCAGATAGAGTCGTTTAGCTGCCACGATACGTCGAGATGCCCGATGTCGAACCGGTTACGAACATCGGGCTTTTCTTTTAAAAACGGCGGCTGGCGGTGTTGCGCTGATTTCGTTTTGCGGCGCGCGCGAACGGATGTGGTTCAACGTCAGGCGGCTGTAAAATCAGGATGGTTTCGGGCGTGAGCAGGAGTTCGGCGCGTTGGTGTTTTTCCACGCAGCGCGGGTTGCCGGTCGGTTCGTAGGACACGAACGGCTCATAGCTTTCGCGTTGCTGCCGCTCCGCGCTCAATCTGAAGAGCAACAGTTGTTTTTCACAATCGCCGTACAGCTCGGCGACATACGCGTTTTCTGGTTGCCCCAAACCCAGGCGCAGCGCGCCTTCATTCGTCGGTCGGATCTCTGGAACGCATCACCGCGCCCGCCACCGCGTTCTGCCCGCGCACGTCTTTATGGGCCCGCGCAAGACTTCACTGCTGCATGTCCCCAGCGACCTGCGTGCCGAAGGCGTATTCGTTGTAAGTGGCGGGCGGCCGTCTATGGACGAGGTTCAGGCGCTGCCAGTGCCCGCGAAAAACGCCACCGCGCCGACTGGCGGCCGGAACCATCCACGCGCGCGCAGTCAGCAGATCGTCGCACTGCCCAAGTCCACCGTGTTCACGGTCTGGTTTGAGCAAGTCGGTTGCCGGAAAGATTGTGGCCGCTGCGGTCGATGTTCGGCGCGGCTGGCACGCGGTTGGATATGGCGGTTTCAAAGCTCGCTGCGGTTGGTGCGTTCGCCGGTGACGACGACTTCTTCCAACTGCGCTGTTCCGCACTTTGCGCCGCATCGGCGCATAAATCCATTCGGAGGCAAAGGCGGCGGCAATCAATAGGGGAGGCGGCGGAGGGTGTGTTCTGCATATCCTTTCAGACGACGTCCCGTCAGGGCGGATCTGAACATCAGGCAATCCAACCGTTCAGTAATGCTAAAATATTTGTTGTTTACATGTTACATAAAACAAAACTATTAATGTAAGTATAAAAACAAAAACAGGAATGCAAGTGTTTATCATTTACTACTTGTTCCTTATTTGCAGTGAACCATCTAAAAACAATTCCCTCTCCCGTTCGGCGGGAGAAGGTTGGGGAGGGCGATTCTGCGGCCTTTATGAATTTGGCATCAGCATCCGACAGCCCCTGTCCGCAGGGCGGAGCGGAGGGATAAGGAAAGAGGCCGTCTGAAACGCCGCCGTATTGCCATTGCCGTCGGGGAAATATGATGGGTATCCGACTTGCGGATAACTAGTGAAAACCCGAGAACAAAAATCAAAGCTTCCTACCGTCGTGACCGCCAGCAAACAACAAAACCATCGTCGACACTGCCCGCCGCCTGTTCTGCGAACACGGCTTTTCCGCTGTCATCCGTGGGCGGCATCTGCGCCGAGGCCGACGTCAGCCGCGTTACTTTTTACAGATATTACAGCGGCAAAACGCGCTCTTGCAGGAAATCGTTACCGAACAGAAAAACCGCGTCCGCGCCGAATTTTGAGGCGCTGCTGCACGCAGTACAGCCTGCACGAGGCGCAGAAGCCGTGTTCGCCCTACAAACACAATCGTTTGAAGAACTCTATTCCGCCGCCTTCCTGCGCGACATCGAAGAAAACACCGATTTGGAGCTGGAGCAGTTTTCGCTCAATTGAACGAAGAAAAATACGCCTTTATGCGCAGGTTTCTTCCTGACCCTGCAACAACGCCGCCTGATTCAGCCCGATTTGCCGGGTGGAACTCATCGACCTGTTCATCCGTCAGTCAGATATATTGATGCGCCATCCGGCAACTGGCCGCACTATGCCGCTACGCCGCAAAAAGCTGCCGCAGGATATATTGGATTGCTGCTGCACGGTTTGGCGGGAGAAGGAGAAAGAATGAGGGATGTATTTTTCAATAGCCATGTCTATTTCTGTAGAATTGGGGCAGGCGATGCGGTCGGCAACAGGTGTATCGTGGATTTTGATGTCTCGCCTTTGTGGTATTCATAATTTTCTACTGCCGGTCAGGAACGATGTAGTGGAGGAGGCGGCATCTTACATTGTCTTTGAGAAATTCTATACGTGGATTGAAAGGAAAAACGTCGTCTGAGACTGTCTCTTTCAGACGACGTTAATGTTCAGCAATGATTGAAAACGGCGTGATTAAGCAAGCCTTTTTCTCCAGATAGCTTTCGTAATCGCCTAGATAGTGTTCGTAACCGCCCTTGCCGTCCAGCTCGATAATCTGGGTGGCGAGCGAGGAGACGAACTGGCGGTCGTGCGACACGAAAAATCAGCGTGCCGTTGTATTTTTCCAGCGCCATGTTCAGCGATTCGATGCTTTCCATGTCCATGTGGTTGGTGGGTTCGTCCATAATCAGTACATTGGGTTTCAGCAGCAGGAGTTTGCCGTGAGCATACGGCCTTTTTACTCCGCCGGAGAGAACCTGCACTTTTTCATCACGTCGTTGCTGCCGAAGAGCAAACGTCCCAAAAGTACCGCGGATGACCTGTTCGTCGTCGCCTTCCTGCCCCCATTGGCGCATCCATTCGCTCAGGTTCATATCGACGTCGAAGTCGTTTTCATGGTCTTGCGGATAATAGCCGACGTTGGCTTTTTCCGCCCATTTGATGGTGCCTGCATCGGGGGTGAGACCCGTCTGAATATTCGGGGTTGAACGCGCCGGCGAGGAGTTTCAGCAGGGTGGATTTACCCGCGCCGTTGAGGGCCGATGATGGCGAGGCGCTGGCCTGCTTCGAGGATGAAGCTCAGGTTTTTGAACAACTGGGTTTCAAAGCGTTTAGCCAGGTTTTTCGACTTCCACCGCCTGACGGTGCAGCATGCTTTTTCATCGGCTTCAAAGCGGATATACGGGTTTTGGCGGGTGGAAGGTTTGACTTCGACCATCTCGGCTTTGATTTTGTCTGCCTGTTTCAGACGGCTGGTTGCCTGACGGGCTTTGGATTTGTTGGCGGAGAAGCGGGCGACGAACTCTTGCAGCTCTTGCAGTTTCTCTTTGCTTTGGCGTTGTCCTTTCAGGGCGCGTTCGCGCGATTGGAGCGGAAGCGAGCATGTAGTCGTCGTAGTTGCCCGGATAGATGGTGATGGTGTTGTAGTCCAAATCCGCCATGTGCGTGCAGACTTCGTTCAAGAGTGACGGTCGTGCAGAGATGATGATCATGGTGAGTCGTATTGGTTCAACACGCCCTCCAGCCAGCGGATGGTGTTGATGTCCAAGTTGTTGGTCGGCTCGTCAAGCAACAGCACATCAGGTTTGGAGAACAGGGCCTGCGCCAGCAATACGCGCAGCTTGAAGCCCGCGACTTCCGCCATGTCGCATTGTGCAAATCTCGAAATGCCCACGCCGCTCAACAGTTCGGCGGCGCGCGCTTCGGCGGTGTAGCTGTCGTACTCGGCGAACTGGCTTCCAGTTCGGCGGCTTTCATGTAGTCGTCTTCGGTGGCTTCGAGGGTTGGCGTAAATCGCGTCGCGTTCGGTCATTGCCGCCCACATTTCGGTGTGCCCCATCATCACCACGTCCAGCACGCGCATGTCTTCGTAGGCAAACTGGTCTTGGCGCAGTTTGCCAAGCGCATGCCGTTTTCAATCGCGACTTCGCCCGCAGTCTGTTCCAAATCGCGCCGAGGATTTTCATGAAGGTGGATTTGCCCGAACCGTTCGCGCCGATCAAGCCGTAGCGGTTGCCTTCGCCGAACTTGACGGATACGTTTTCAACAGCGGCTTCGCGCCGAACTGCATGGTAATGCCGTTGGTAGAAATCATTATTGAGTAAAAACCTTTATAAATATAGATAAACAGGGTGTTATAATCGCCGGCGATTGTAGCATATTTCGCATAGAGTCGTCTGAAACGGGGCGGAGAAGTGGAAACCGAAAAATCTATTACGCCGTGATTATTCTGTTGTGCGCCGCATCTATGTTGCTCAGTCCGTTCTCACATCCGACGCACACGTTCGGGTGCAGAATTGCGCCACGCGCCTAGGCAATAGAGCCGATTATTATTGCCAATTTGGTGATCGTTGCTTTGGTGTTGTATGGTGGATATGGTTTGGTGATTTGATGAAAGGTATGAAATGAATAAAATTGATAAGCACATTACTGCTCGCATTTTCCGCCGTAGCGACGGCATCGCCCGCTGTTTGAATGTGATCGACAAATCGGGGCGTAAAAACCTATACGCGGACCGGCAAAAGACTGTAAACCGGGCAATATCGGCAGACGCTGGTTTATGCCCTCCGCCCGCACCGTCTGCACTCGGCATCGGCCAAGCGCTGCTCGAAAACGCTCGCTTCGAACAAATACCGCCTCCACCGCGGCGCAATGCCCGGTTCATCTTCGGCGCAAAACAGGTGGCTCAGGCACAGAAAAATCTGGAAGAAGGCAAACAGGGTTCGTTATGGCAACGAGCGCAAACTACGCCCGCTATCAAGAACGGATTAAAGTCTGGAAAAATCAGGTAAGCTGCGCGCGCGCGGGTTAATGCGGCAAAAGTATGGGCGTGAAGGTGATGGGCCTGAAGCCTGGTGATAGAAAAGATGTCAATAAAAAGGTCGTCTGAAATACTGTTTTCAGACGACCTTTAAAATTGTTTAACGAGGCATGCCGCGTTCCCATGCGCGGCGGGCGCGTTTGCAGGCAAGCTGTTCTTTTTCCAATTCATGTGGCGTGCTTTAAAAGCGGGCTTTCGCTGAAGTCATCGAACTTGCGCTGTACGGTCAGGTTCCACAGGCTGTGTGCCTTAACCGGCCAGCTTTCATCCCATGCGCGCAGGGAGATGGAGAATGAGCCGTCAAGGTATTTCATCCAATGCCACCAGCCGGTCGGCGATGAACAGTGTCGCCGTATTCCGAGAAAACATTCGATGCCTTCGATGCCTTCAAGCTCGGGGAAGCGTTCGGTATCGGGATTGTCGACGTGGTAGTCTTCCAGCGCGTAAGTGGCGAAAGGAATGCGGAACAGACGCTCTTTCCATTTGTAATCGAACAAGATGATGTGTTTCTTGCCGAAATGCGTATGGAAGATGTGCGCCATATCGATGTCGTAGTGCAGGAAGGTTTCCGAACCTGCGCCGCCGAAAAACAGAGTGAGGGTAGCGGTCTAAGAATCCGCCCATCAGCTCTTTTGAGGAAAAACGTAATCGTTCAGCAAGGCGGGAGCGTGTTTGATGGGGATCAAATAAGAAAAATCCGCAAATCCGTCGGCTCGCGTTTGATCGAGATCGATATAGTCGCTGAAGCGCATTTCCGTACTGGCGGCGTTAATCGGCGCGGAAGGGTCGGCTTTGGCGCTGTCGTACAAGGGACGACGATATCGCCGACGGTTTGCTTTCATATGGTCCAGCGACCATTTGTCGCGGGCAGCGCCAGTTGCGGGTCAGTCGCTTTGATGACGACAGGACGGCGCGGTTTGAGATAGTTTCTGATAAAAATCTTCGCGGCTGATGTCTTCTGCAACATCAATCGAGTAAGTTTCGAAAACCCGCACAGCAAATCTCTTTTTGGAATGTCAGGTTGATTTTAAGGTGAATATTTCGGAAGGTGGGCAAGCGATGTTTCAGACGACCTGATGCGAATCAAGAAATCGTGGTCTGTGATATTATGGCGATATAATATTCCGTCCGAAACGCTATGAACGATGCAGACGATTATTTGGGCGAGATGCCTTTTTGTTATTGTATTCCTCGACCCGCTGCACACGGATTTCCACAGCGGCAAGCTCTGAATGAATACATCGCCCGTCATCCACTGATGCACGACAAGCTGCACCGCCCGCTTTTTGCCGCCAAAGTGTTTGGAAATGGCGGCAAACAACGCAATATGCGTGTTTTTGTCCGCAAAGCGGATGCGCTGATCAAAGCATCCGCTGCATTATATCGTCCGTAACGGCGTTTTCCGAACCGAAAGAGCAGATGTGGGCGTTTATCAGTTCGCCCGAAAACATCGCCGCCGTCAAACAACCCTAAAGGCCGTACCCCATGCTTTTGTTGATTGATAACTATGACAGTTTCACTTACAACATCGTCCAATATTTCGCCGAACTCTGGTCAGGAGATCGTCATCCGCCGCAACGACGATATTACGCTCGAGAAAATCGAAGCTTTGAAACCGCAATATCTCGTTATCGGGCCGGGTCCTTGTTCGCCGAAAGAGGCGGGCATTTCGGTCGCCGCCATGCGTCATTTCGCCGGCAAGCTGCCGATTATGGGCGTGTGTCGGGCATCAGACGATAGGCGAAGCGTTCGGCGGGGATATGTGCGGGCAAAAACGCTGATGCAGCAAAGTTTCGCCTGTGTTCCACTGAACAAAGCGCATGTTAAAAGAGGTTGCCCGATCCGTTACCTGACGCGTTATCACAGCCTTGTCATCGCCCGCGATACGCTGCCCGACTGTTTGGAAGTCACCGCATGGACGGAAGATCAGGAAATCATGGGCGTGCGGCGCAAAGGAATACGCCATCGAAGGCGTGCAGTTCCACCCGAAGCCCTGTTGACCGAACACGGACACGATATGTTGAAAAACTTTTGGAAGAATTTAAAGACTTCCAAACGTCAGCCGCTAGCAAACGTCGTCTGAAAATTTTCGGAGACGACGTTTGACTATCATACCCGTAAAAAGGATTGAACCAGTTACACCGCAGACAAGCCATCGAACGATTAATCCAGCAACAACGAATTGTTTTGACGAAATGACCGACCTGATGCGCCAGATTATGGCAGGCAGAGTGCCGCCCGAACAAATCGCCGCCATCTTGACCGGATTGCGGATTAAAGTCGAAACCGTATCAGAAATCCCGCCGCCGCCGCCGTCATGCGCGTTGCCGCCAAAAGTGCCGCTGGAAAATTCAGAGCGACCTCGTCGATATTGTCGGCACGGGCAGGGGACGGTGAAACCTTCAATATTTCCACGACTTCCATGTTTGTCGCCGCGCGGCAGGCGCGAAAGTCGTCCAAACACGGCGGGCGTTCCGTTTCTTCGTCCAGCGGCGCGGCGGACGTGATGGAGCAGATGGGCGCGGTGTTGAACAGTACGCCCGACAAGTCGCCGAAAAAGCATCCGTCAAACAGGCTTGGGCTTTATGTTTGCCCAAAACCACCACAGCGCGATGCGCCACTCGCGCCTGTGCGCCGTTCGCTCGGGTTTAAAGCATTTTCAATATCTTGGGCCCCGCTGACCAACCCGCCGGCGCGCCGAACCAGCTCTTGGGCGTGTTCACATCGACTGTGCGGCATCCTGTCGCGCGTATTGAAACAACGGCTCCCAAAACACGTTTTGGTCGTGTGCGGCGAAGGCGGTTTGGACGAAATCACATGACCGGCAAAACCCGCGTTGCCGAGCTGAAAGATAGAAATCCGCGAATACGACATCAGCCCCGCCGATTTCGGCATTGAAATCCGCCGCGATTTGGACGAAATCAAAGTCGCTAACGCGCAGAATCTTTTGGAGAAAATGGATGAAGTGTTGAGCGGCAAACATGGCGCGGCACGACGATCGTCCTGCTCAACGCCGCCGCCGCGCTTTATGCCGGCAATGTCGTGCCTTCGTTGGCGAACGGTGTCAAAGCCGCCGAAGCAGCCATCGACGTCAGGCAAAGGCAAAAGCGAAAGAAGAATTTGTCCGCTTTACACGGCAATTTGCCAAAGAGTAAGCGAAAGGTCGTCTGAAAACGGAGAATCCAGTTTTCAGGCGATTTTCTCTTACTTTCAAACATTCAGATATTGATAAAGGCGTTTATTTTATGTTGATGCCTCCTTCAAAGCCGCCTGAAACCGTTTTTCAGACGACCCATATCTTCTCAAAAACAAATTTAACTATCGGATTTTAATGATAGTGAAGATGGCTTGCACGTTGAAGGCGGGGGCGGTTTGTTATATAGTGAAATAAAAACAGACCGGATGACGGAGTCAGGGCGTTTTGCGTGCTTGATAAAATAACGGTTGGTTGGCATTTATCGAGCTCGGCTTTGGGATGAGGCGTTGGTTTTGACGACGGCGTCCTGCGAGCGGTCTGATATTTCAGAAGATTTTGTTTCATTTGGGTCTTGGATATTTTGTCCTACTGACAACAATACAGGCAGATGAGGGATGAAGATAATGAATGGTGTAACCAGTGCGCAATTTATTTCCGCAGGCATTCATTTTTATCCCCGGATGCGACTACAAGCGGCTGTCGGAGCAGGCGATGCGGAGCATTTGAATTCGAATTTGGAAACGTTCAACAGGATGTTTTGCCGACAAAGACGAATTTGTGAAGGCGATGTTGATCAGTACAGCAATCGGGCTTTGGGGCGGGTGTCGTTCGATTTTGCCCAAAACATCGAAGATGCGGGTGCTGTACTCAGATTGTCTGGCGGCTGGCGGTGACGATACGCGAGCATTTGGCGTGGATACAGGATGCTGCTGGACGGCGAAGAAGGTGTGGTTGATTATCAAAAGCGTTGAAAAAGCAGCATAAGATGCTTGCTACTGGATGATCCAGGCATATCGGGGCGTGCGACGGCAGGGAGGGTGTGTCGAGGGTGGATTGTTGAATCAGTTTGAGTTTCTCAACGGCGCGTGATTTCGCCGATGATTATGAACACGCGTTACCGTATGTTGGAATACTGACCGATGCGAGATGAACAGGACGGCATGAGGATTTGCTGACCGATTCGTCTCATCCACCAAAGGATAGATTGGGCGTTTGCCGCGCTGTTTCCTGCAATACCGCTCTAAAGGCGCGTCCGTTTTGATGATTGGGTGTAACGCAACATGAAAAACAGCTATTGCTTCTCTTTCCGTCGCGCTGGCTGGGGCGGCGTGTGGTATGTCCTTCAAAACTAAAAAGAAACCCTGCCGACATGGATTGCGCAATCCAACGGCGGCGGCTGGAACCGACATCGATGTCCAGCCTGTATCCGGGGCGGGTGAAGGTAGTAATGGTGAAGAGGCGCGGACGTGAAAGAGGGCGATATTCTGGCGGAACTGTCGTCTGAAAACCAGCAACAGCCGTTTGGAAGAAGCGCGGGCGGCGGAATTGCGGCAAGAAGAGGCGGTCGGGCGCGCAGCCGCCGAAGCGCAGATGAAACAGACGGTTGCGCGCGCAGGCAAAATGTGGACGCGAACAGGCAGCAGCTGCGCGCGTGGCGAAAATGGAGCTGGACAATGCGCGCAAATTGTCTGCCGACCAGCTGGTGTCGCAATCGGAAGTCACCAAAGCGTCAGGCGGATTATGAGCGCGCTGTCGCGGCGGTCAAAAGCGGCCGAAGCGGCGCGGGACGAAGCGCGGGCGACAGTGGCGCAAAGTGCCGCCGCACAAGCAGAAGCGCGCGCCGGTGTCGAACAGGCGAGGGCGGCAGTCAAATCGGCCACATCCGCCAACGATGATATGAACATCCGCGCGCCGATAGCCGGCAGGGTGGAATACACCATTGCGGAAGCGGGCAACGTGGTCGCGGCGGGTTCGAAAGTGGTCAGCCTGCTTGATCCTGCCGATGTTTCGATGAATATTTTCTGCCGACCGATCGCGCATGAGTCGTCTGAAAGTCTAATGATGAGGCGCGTATCCGTTTGGACGGCATCGATGCGGTGTTCCCGCCAAAAATCAAATTTATCGCGACGGACGCGCAGTTTACGCCAAGTCGGTGGAAACGGTCGATGAACGCGCGAAAGCTGATGTTTTAAAGTGAAATTGCGAAGTGCCGCGCGAGACGGCGGTGAAAATACAACCGTCTGCTGAAAGGCGGGCTGACGGGCAATGGTTTTCGCAAAAACCGACGCTAAAGGGCAGTTGGCCCTGCCGAGTTGGCGTGAGTTGCCAGTAGCACGCTGCACAGATTCGGACGGCCTCGAGTGAAAACAAAGGTTTATGGCTAAAAGAGGTCGTCTGAAAACGGGATTTTGCTTTTGTCAGACGACCTCTTCCATCAAGCATACTCACTATATGTGGATTAACAAAATCAGACAAAGCGACGAAGCCGCAGACAGTACAGATATACGGAACCGATTCACGGTGCTTCAGCACAGCAGAATCGTTCTCTGATTAAGGCGAGCAACGCCGCACTGGTTTAAAGTTAATCCCATAAAAGAACATCTATCCGGAAGCGCAGCCCGACGTCTCCATCAAATCAGGACAAACAAAAATGAAAACCAAAACATGGCGCATTGAAGAAGGTGCGCCTTATCCGATGGGCGTGTCGCTGACTGAGGAAGGGCGAATTTTGCGCGTTTTCCATCCATGCCGAAAAAGTCGAGCTGTGCCTCTTTGACAAGGGAGAGAAACCCTGTTGGAAATGCCTTCGCGGCGCGGGTCGGTGTTTTACGGCTTTTGTGCCGGAGGTCGGGGCAGGGACAGCGGTATGGTTTTCGTGTTTACGGACGCGCTCGATGCGCCGGGTGGCTCGTGTTCAATCCGAAACAAACTGTTGATTGACCCGTATTCCAAAAATCGACGGCAAACCGAGTTATCGGGACGATGAGGAAATGGCATGGTTTCGTCCGGAAGACGGGCGGGACAATGCGGCGAGTAGCGCCAAAAAGCGTGGTGGTGGGCGACGATGATTTTGATTGGGCGACGACCGCCGTCCGAACCATCCGTGGGGCAGGACGGTAGTGTGCGAAGCCCATGCGTGAAAGGGTTTACCAAGCGGTTCCCTGATTTGGAACGCGGGAACGTATCAAGCGCTGACCGATCTGCGCGTGATTGATTATTTGAAAAACTTTGGGCGTGACCGCCGTCGAGCTGCTGCCGGTACGACCAGCATTTGGACGAATACCATCTGCAAAAATGGGCTGAGACAGTATTGGGGCTACAACACCTATTCCCATTTTGCCGTCGAGCCGTCTTATGCCGCCGATGCCGAACGCGCGGCGGAAGAGTTGAACAGGCGGTCAAAGCCTTGCACCAAGCAGGTTTGGAAGTGATTTTGGATGTCGTGTACAACCATACCGCCGAGCAGGATGAAAAAGGCCCGATGCTTTGCCAGCGCGGCATAGACAATGCTTTGTGGTATTGGCTGAAGCAGACAGCAGCTATGAAACTGGTCGGGCTGCGGCAATACGTTGAACATCGTCCGCCGCGACGCAACCCGTTGGGCGGCGGACAGCCTACGCTATTGGGCGGAAACGTTTCATGTGGACGGTTTCCGCTTCGACTTGGGAACGGTATTGGGGCGTGAACCCGGATTTTCAGGCTTACGGACGCTTTTTTCAGGTGGTTTACCAAGACCCCGTGTTGGCACGCTGCAAACTGATTGTCGAGGCGTGGGACATCGGCGAAGGCGGCTATCACTTGGGCAATTTCCCGCAGCCTTTTGCCGAGTGGAACGGACGTTTCCGCGATGATATGCGCGCGTTTTGGGTGTGGGAAAGCGGCAATTTGGGCGCGTTTGCCGAACGTCTGGCGGGGTCGTCTGATATTTTCAACCACAGCGGCCGCCATCCTTCCGCCAGCATCAATTTCATCACTGCACACGATGGTTTTACGCTGCGCGTTTGGTCGCTACAACGAAAAACACAACCATGCCAACGGCGAAGACAACCGCGACGGGCATAACGAAAAGCATCGGCTACAACCACGGCATCGAGGCGAAACCGAAGATGCGGCAATTTTGGAAGACCGCTCCTACACCGTCAAAGCCTTGCTTGCTTCGCTGTTCCTTGCCAACGGCACGCCCATGCTGCTGGCGGGTGACGAGTTCGGCAACAGCCAACAGGGGAACAACAACAGTTATTGTCAGGACAACCTGATTACTTGGCTGGATTGGCATCAGGCGGACGAAAGCGTTGCTAAAGGCTATACGCGCGATTAATCCGCCTGCGCCAAGAAATCAAAATTATTGGGCGATGATGTCTGGTGGAAATAGAGCGCCGTCGCTGGCTCAATATCCGAAGGCGAACCGATGAGCGAGCTTTGTTGGCACAACCGCGGCGCAAAAGCCATGCGTAGATTGTTTTGGACGATGAATGGCTGCTGTTGATCAATGCCAAAGCGTAGTCAACAAATATTTAACCTGCCTCAAGGAAGTTGGCAGACTTTCTTGCGTACCATCTGAAGTTTAATTACAATGCAGACGGCAAGCTGACAGTCGAACATATGGGTATTTTGGATTTTGCATCGTACAAAAATACATCGCCGGATATATGACATATGTCTTTAGTTAGCAGGATGTTTTTAAAAGAAAACCCTATTATTTACAGCTGCCTCAGTTATAATGCCGAAGATGAGTAATAAATTTACCTGATTGACTTGCTTGACGGAACATAAAAGGCATACGGCTTTTCAGACGACCTCAGACCGCCAAAATACGAAATTCTGCTCATCATCCCATCCCCAACAGAGAAAGGCTATCATGGCTAAGAAAAACAACCCATTTCAGGTTTTGATTATGTCATGCCGAAACCGGATGCCGAAACCATCCGCAAGTCCATCGTCTATAAATTGATTTTCATTTTTGGGCGTCGATCCGAAAGAGGCGACCGAACACCATGGCTCAACGCCGCCATGCTCGCCGCGCGCGACCTGATTGCCGAAGACTTCCCGCAAACCCGCCGCGCTCATCTGACAACGGCAAACGTATGGTTTACTACCTTTCCATGGAATTCCTGTTGGGACGCGCCTTCGTCAACGCTTTGATTAACGAAGGCGTGTATGCCGAATTTGAAGAGGCGTTCAAACAATTGGGTAAAGAGTTCGCCGACATTTGCGAACAAGAACAAGACCCCGGTTTGGGCAACGGTGGTTTGGGCTGCTTGGCCGCCTGCTTCCTCGACTCGCTCGCTACCTTTGCGCATTTCCTGCCATGGGCTACGGCATACGCTATCAATACGGTATGTTCAAACAAGAAATCGTGGACGGTCAGCAAGTGGAAAAACCCGATTTGTGGCTCGACCAAGATTTGGCATGGCAAATCGGCCGTCCGAACAAACAATACGCCGTCAGCTTCGGCGGACAGGTCATCAATATGGGTGACAAAAAAGAATGGCATCCGAGCGAAGAAATTTCCGCGATGGCATACGATGAAATCATCCCCGGCTACGGCGGCGACGTCGCCAACCCGTTGCGCCTGTGGACGGCACACGCCGGTAACCGCTTCGATTTGGCAGACTTCAACCGCGGCGATTACGCTTCCGCCGTCCGCGCGCAAAACAGCGACGAAAACATCTCGCGCGTCCTCTATCCGAACGACTCCACCGACAGCGGCGCGAACTGCGCCTGAAACAGGAATATTTCTTGGTTTCGCATCCGTACTAAGACATCGTGGCGCGCCACAAATGCCGTTTCCCCAGCATCAAAAACCTTGCCGACAAAGTCGCCATCCACCCTGAACGATACCCACCCCGTGCTGGCGATTCCCGAGCCGATGCGCATCCTGATTGACGAAGAAGGCATCGCATGGACCGAAGCATGGAATATATATGCAAGATTTTTCTCTTACACCAACCACACCCTGATGAGCGAAGCCTTGGAAACTTGGCCGGTCGATTTGATGGGCCGCCTGCTGCCGCGCCATTTGGACATCATCTTTGAAATCAACGCCTACTTCCTGAACGCCCTGCGCGCCATCGGCAACTTTGACGACGACTTCGTCCGCCGCGTGTCCATCATCGATGAGACAACGGCCGCCGCGTTCGCATGGCATGGCTGGCGGTTATCGGTTCGCACAAAGTCAACGGCGTGGCGAAAATCCACTCCGACCCGATGACCACTTCCATCTTCGCCGACTTTGCCAAAGTGTTCCCCTGAACGCTTCGCCAACGTGACCAACGGCGTAACCCGCGCGCCGCTGGATCGCATCGCCAACCCCGAGTTGACCCGTTCCTCGACAAACACTTGGGCGAACAAGACTGGCGCCTGCATTTGGACAATCTGACCAAGCTCAACGAAAAAGTTGACGATGCAAGCGTGCAGGTAGAATTCGGCGCAGTGAAAAAGACCGCCAAAAGAACGCCTCGCCAAATACATCGAAACCGAATTGGGCATCAAGGTCAACACGGACGCGTTGTTTGACATCCAAATCAAACGCATCCACGAATACAAAACGCCAAGCGTTGAAATGTGATGCACATCGTCGACCGCTACAACAAAATCTTTGGAAAACCCGGTTTCGATTGGCAGCCGCGCGTCTTTCATCTTTGCCGGTAAAGCTGCATCCGCCTCACTATATGGCGATCATCCGCCTGATTAACGATGTAGCGAAAAACCATCAGCAACGACGAACGCATCGCGACCCTGATTAAAGTCGTCTATATCTCCGAATTACAGCGTCAGCCTCGCCCAAAGTCATCATCTCCCGCCGCCGACGTTGCACGAACAAATCTCATTGGCAGGCACGGAGGCATCCGGCACCAGTAACGATGAAAGTTCGCCCTCAACGGCGCGCTCTGCTATGGGTACGCTGGACGGCGCGAACGTCGAAATTCTGGAAAAAGTCGGCGCGGACAACTGCTTTATCTTCGGCAACACCGTCGAGCAGGTGGAAGAACTCCGCCGCAACGGCTACGACCCGCTGGGCTACATCGAACGCGATCACGACCTGCGCCGCGTCGTCAACCAAATCAGCAGCGGCACGTTCTCCCCCGAAGAGCCGAACCGCTACAACGACGTCCTGCAACCTTACGGCGATTTCTATCAACTGATGGCGGATTTCCGCAGCTACATCGACACGCAATACAAAGCGGACGAACACTACCGCAATGTTGCCGCATGGCGAAGATCCGCGTTGATCAACATCGCCAATATGGAAGCTATTCTCGTCCGACCGATCGTCGCCGACTACTGCCGCGATATCTGGTACATACGAGCCGCTGACACTAGAAGAAGCTTGCTAAACACCAGATGTTTTGATATGAGATGAAGCGAGTAAACAGAAACAGCCAAAGTACGGGAAAGTATCGTGACTGCTTTTCGTGTGCAATCTGTTTGAGGGGCTCAAATGTTGCTCTTTCCTGCTCGGAAGGTGGGTATTCAAAATAATTATAAATAAATTAATTCTATGTTCAAAATAATTGTGATCTGTCCAATCTGACGAACGTTATGGATTAGCGTTAGTTGTATAAATTCAAACACTGACTAAAGATATGTGTTCGCTTCGAGCTTGCCAAACCTATCTTCGGGGCATCTGAATAATAAAAATTTCAGCGAACATCATGCCGTTGCTGTCGATTGAATTCGCGGTATTTTTATTGCTTTTCTGCCTCTTTATTGGGCATTTGTCCGTATGCCGTCGGTGCAGAATGTTTTGCTTCTGCTGGCTGGGATGGGCTGGCTGTATCTTGAATCCGATCTTTGCCGCCATAATTGCCCTGCTATTCTTCCTGCGTGCATTTGCTCGGCCTGTTGATGTCGTCTGAAAACGAAAACGTACGGAAATTCTGGCTGGGCTTCGGCGTAGCGACTGCATTTGGCAGTATTGTGTTTTCTTCAAATATTTCGACTTTTTCCGCCCGTTTATCCGCCAATACACGGGACAGAGCGAGATTGTCGATATCTTTGATGCCTTTAGGGGCTGTCTTACACATTTCAATCTTTGGCTTATTTGGTGTACTGCTGCCGTCACCCGATGGGCGACCGGTTTGCGTGGCATGAATTGCTGCTGCATTTGAGCTTTTCCCGACGATTGCTTCCGGACCGATTATCCGTGCCGCGGCGTTTAAAAAGCATAGACGGCGAACAGGCGGGAGCTTTGGAACAGATTCGGACCGCCGAACCGCGCGCATTAGTGCGACCCCGCGCTGGCGGTGTGCTTGATTTTGCTGGCATTGCTAAAAAAATGGTGGCTGGCGGGTGCGCTGGGAGACAGCTGGGTATCGCCCGTTTTCGAGAATCCCGCCCAGTTTGACGGCTGGGGTGTATTGTCAGGGGTGTACGGCTATACTTTCCAGCTTTTCTTTGATTTTTCAGGCTATTCGGATTTGGTTATCGGGATGGCGATGCTGCTCGGTTTCCGCCTGCCGAAAAACTTTGCGGCACCGCTGCGCGCGTTCAATATTCGCGACTTCTGGAACCGTTGGCACATCAGCCTTTCACCTGGATACGCGACTATATTTATATTCCTTTGGGCGGCAGCAAACACGGCTTCGTCCTGACGCAGTTCAACTTGCTGGTGGCGATGGTGTTGTCGGGCGTTTGGCACGGCTACGGCTGGAATTTTCTGCTGTGGGGCGCGCTGCACGGCGTGGCATTAATTTTGCTCAACTGCGGCGACAAAATGTTCGGTCGGGACGGTTCACGTCGTCTGAAAATCTTGCGTCCGCTTGCCTGGTTCGTCACTTTTCCATTTCGTCTGCTTCACTTTCGTCGTGTTCTAACACCGGCAGCCTCGCCGATACGCAGATGGTATTTGATGCCTTATTCGCCAACGAAGCAGGTTGGGCTGCGCGAAACAGGCGGATGTCCTGCTGCTTGCCGCGTTTGGCCTGATGATTTTGCTCTACCCGTATTTGCTTCGCCTGTTTGACGGTGCGGTAGCGCATTGGAAAATGCCGATGTGGCTGTGGTTTATACCGCTGATGCTGGTGTTGGTGTTGATTATCGTATTGGCGCCGTCAGGCATCCCGAGCTATTTACGCCGATTTTTAAAAGGACAATCAGAATATGAAACGCTTTATTTCCCTGTTTGCCTCCCTTTTGGTTTGCGCCTTTGGCGCGGCGTGGTTCAGATCAAGATTCCATTAATGCCTATTGGCAGCAAACCTATCATCAGGCTTCTCGCTGGAGCCTTTGTCCGAGATACGAATGGTGGCGCACGGGCGCGAAGCCTGCAACAAGACGCGTACGCCTTTTTCAGACGACCTCAAAGCGCGTTTGGCAGGACAGCCTGTGATTGCCGAACCGGAACCTCAAATCGCTGAAGACGACGGGTGCGTCTGAACAAAAATGCGCAACAATGCGTCCGAACCGCACGAAAAACCGTCCCGCCGACGGACGCCAACCTCAGACGGCACAAAACGGCAAACAACCGAAGCACATCATCTCCCTATTACCCGCCCGCCAATATCGTTCTCGGACAAAGGCGACAAAGTCTTTTTGCCGGCGACTCGATGATGCAGGGCGTTGCGCCTTTTTGTCGAAAAGAGCTCTGAAAAACAATACGGCATCCAGTCGGTGAATCTAAGCAAAGCAAAGTACCGGATTGTCCTATCCCAAGTTTTTCGACTGGCCGAACACCATCGAACGAAACGCTGAAACAACAAACGGCAGACATCCGCCTTCTGGTTGTTTTCCTCGGCCCCAACGACCCGTGGACTTCCCGAAAGGCAAAAAATACCTGAAATTCGCCTCGCCCGAATGGTCGGAAGAATACCTCAGCCGCGTCAACCGCATCCTGGCCGCCGCCGAACAACACCATGTGCAAGTCATTTGGATGGGCATCCCTATATGAAACAGGTAAAACTTATCAGCAAATGCGATATCTCGACAAACTTTTAGCAGACGAGATCAGTCCAAAAGCCCTGTGGATACCGACCGACAAACTCCTCAGCAACGGCTCGGACACCTACGCCGACTCCGTCAACATCAATGGAAAAATCATCCGCTACCGCAGCAAAGACGGCATCCACTTCTCTGCTGAAGGACAAAAACTGCTCGCGGATAAAAATCATGGAAAAATCGTTTTCAGACGACCCCTGAAATGAACGGCGAAGAACGCACGGAACAATTATCCGCACGTTAAGCCCGTATCGGCAGCCAAAAGGACGGCGTTTTGTTTATCCAATGCCGTCTTTTTCGTTACAATAGCCTTCCGCCGCGTCAAAAGACGCCGTCTGAAACCACCACAGGAAACTCGCGAACATCAAAACCCTGTATCCCTTACCGCATTGTGCCTGTCTGCCGCCGCCCCGCCGCCGATATGCTGCTGGAAAACTACGGCAGCAGCCGTCCCACCTGGCTCTCAAGCTCGAACTCGACCGCAGCTCGGACGGCAAATTCCGCATCCTCCAAATCGGCGATTCACACACCGCCGGCGACCTTTTGCACTGAACAACTGCGCCTGCGCCTCAGCAAAAATGGGGCGACGGCGGCATGAGGCTGGGTTTACCCTCCTACCGTCAAGGACAACGAGCGCAGCCGTGCGCTATGACGGCTCATGGCAAACCGTCAGCAGCCGCAGCGTTTCAGACGACTTCCCCTTAGGGCGGCATCATCGCCAAAGCCAACGGCAGCAGCGTTACCATCAGCGCCAAAGACGGAAGCAGCGGCGAGAAAGGCAGATTTCCGTTTTCGCCAAACCCGTCCGCCCGAGCAAACCCTGTCGTTCAACGGACGCGAAGTTCCCGCCGGAAGCAGCGGCTGGCAAACCATCCGCAGCAACGGCCGCCTGCCCTGACCCTCAGCAGCTCCATGCCTTGGGACATCGGCTACATCAATATCGAAAATCCTGGACGCGGCGTAACCGTTTCCGCGCTCGGCATCAACGGCGCGCAACTGACCCACTGGTCCAAATGGCGTCCCTCTTGGCAGGATGACCTTGCCCCAAACCCGCGCCGACCTCGTTATCATCGCTCACGGCACCAACGAAGCCTTCGCCCGCGATGGACATCACAGCTACCGAACAAAGCTGGCGCAGCCACATCCGCAAATCAAACAAAGCCTGCCCGACGCAGGCATCCTGATTCTCGGCGCGCCCGAATCCCTGAAAAGCACCTCAGGAAGCTGCGGACACGCCCCGCCACCTAAGCAGCATCCAACAAATGCAGCAACGTCGCCCGCGAAGAAAAATCATGTATTGGTCGCGGCAGAACGCGATGGGCGGCGAATGCAGCATGAAAAGCTGGATGAGACCCAAGGCCTTGCCGCCAAAGACGGCGTCCATCAGGCACGTACCGCCGCTGCCGACCGACTCCGCCGACAGCTGATACAATGGCGGATTAAGCAATAAAAGGTCGTCTGAAAAGTCCAGACGACCTTTGCTGCGTATCAGGTTATCTCTGCGCTTTCGTTTACGAGTTGCAGCGCAGGCAAAACAGAACGCAGTTCTTTGAATCTTAAATATCAAGCTGAATCATGGTGCGGACGATATAGAGGGTTGTCTGCAGCAGAGAAAAGAGCTATCCTTCTTCTTAGACGACCTTTGCTTGAAAAATGCAGGTTTTTCGGCTTCTTTATCCGATTCGGAATAAGCGTTATAAGAAAGTATTCTTTGTGTTTGCCGTAATTTCACTTTAGAATGCGGCCCTTGCACTACTTTTCTTCAGGAGAAGATTATGTTTGATTACGTGCTCGGCAGCATGACCGCATTGGTTTTAACGACCTGCGGCGGAGGCGGCAGCGCGTCTTCTTCTGCTCCGCCCAATCTGCACGCTTTCGGTTCTTTAATCGAGCGTATCAACAATAAAGGTACGATTACCGTCGGTACCGAAGGCACTTACGCGCCGTTTACCTGCCACGACAAAAGACGGCAAGCTGACCGGCTACGATGTGGAAGTGACCCGCGCCGTGGCGGACAAAACTGGGCGTAAAGTCGAGTTTAGAAACGCAATGGGATTCGATGATGGCGGGTTTGAAGGCGGGACGTTTCGACGTGGTGGCAAACCAAGTCGGTCTGACCGCCCCGAACGCCAAGCGACATTCGACAAATCCGAACCTTACAGCTGGAGCAGTGCGGTTTGGTGGCGCGCAAACGACAGCAACATCAAATCATTGACGACATCAAAGGCGTCAAACCGCGCAATGCTGACCAGCAACTACGGCGAAAAAGCCAAAGCTGCGGGTGCGGAACTCGTACCGGTGGACGGTTGGCGCAATCGCTGACCCTGATTGAACAAAACGCGCCGATGCGACGTTTGAACGATGAGTTGGCGGTTTTAGACTATCTCGAAGAAAAACCCGAATGCCGGCGTGAAAATCGTTTGGTCTGCGCTGCCGATGAAAAAGTCGGTTCCGGCTTGATTGTCCAATAAAGGCAATGACGAAGTCGTGGCGAAATTCAGCACGGCAATCAACGAGCTGAAAGCCGACGGCACGCTGAAAAACTGGGCGAACAATTCTTCGGAAAAAAGACATCAGTGTTAAAATAATTTTTCTTGCTTCGCTGCCGTTTATGACGGAAACACGCGCCGATATGATTGTCAGCGCGTTTTTGCCTATGGTCAAAAGCCGGTTTTATGGTCTCGCTGCCGCTGGCGGTGGCGTCGTTCTGATCGGGATGGTGATTGCCATCGCCGTGGCTTTGGTGCGGATTATGCCTTCGGGCGGCATCGTGCGGAAAAATCCTGCTGAGACTGGTGGAAACTTATATTTCCATCATCAGGGGACGCCGCTGTTGGTGCAGCTTGTGATTGTGTTTTACGGGCTGCCGTCCGTCGGTATTTTCATCGATCCGATTCCCGCCGCCATCATCGGCTTTCTCGCTCAATGTCGGCGCATACGCTTCCGAAACCATACGCGCGGCGATTTTGTCCCGTGCCGAAAGGGCAGTGGGAGCGGGTTTCTCCATCGGCATGACCTATATGCAGACTTTTCCGCCGCATCGTCGCGCCGCAGGCATTCCGCGTCGCCGTGCCGCCTTTGAGCAACGAGTTTATCGGCTTGTTCAAAAACACCTCGCTCGCGGCGGTGGTGACGGTAACGGAATTGTTCCGCGTCGCTCAGGAAACGGCAAACCGTACCTGACTTCCTGCCCGTCTATATCGAAGCCGCTTTGGTTTACTGGTGTTTCTGCAAAGGTTCTGTTCCTGATTCAGGCGCGCTTGGAAAAACGCTTCGACCGCTATGTCGCCAAATAAGGGGAAGCCATGATTAAAATCCGCAATATCCGCAAAACCTTCGGCGAGAACACCATTTTACGCGGCATCGATTTGGATGTGGGCAAAGGGCAGGTGGTCGTCATCCTCGGACCTTCCGGCTCGGGTAAAACGACGTTTCTGCGCTGCTTAAACGCGTGGAAATGCCGAAGACGGACAAATCGAGTTCGACAACGAGCGACCGCTGAAAATCGATTTTTCCAAAAACGACGAAAGCACGACATCTTGGCACTGCGCCGCAAATCCGGCATGGTGTTCCAACAATACAACCTTTTCCGCACAAAAACCGCGTTGGAAAACGTGATGGAAGGTCCGAGATTGCCGTACAAGGCAAACCTGCCGCCCAAGCGCGAAGAAGCTTTGAAATTGCTGGAAAAAGTCGGCTTGGGCGACAAAGGTTAACCTTTATCCCTACCAGCTTTCCGGCGGTCAGCAACAGCGCGTCGGCATCGCCCGCGCATTGGCGATTCAGCCCGAGCTGATGTTGTTTGACGAACCCACTTCGCGCTGGATCCCGGGATTGGTGCAAGACGTGTTGAACGCCATGAAAGAATTGGCGCAGGAAGGCTGGACGATGGTCGTCGTGACCCACGAAATCAAGTTTGCGCTGGAAGTCGCCACTACCGTCGTCGTCATGGACGGCGGCGTCATCGTAAAGCAGAGGCGGTCGCAGAAAGTTGTTCGACCACCCTAAACACGAGCGGACGCGGAAATTTCTGCAACAAATCCGTAAGTTCGGCGGATTATCGAGGGTAGTGCAATTATTGATATTTACTTTACTTTTTGTAGGATGAAAAGGTCGTCTGAAAACCCGAATTTGGGAGGGGTTTCAGACGACCTGGGAATAAATTGAGCAACACTTTGCATGTTCTGTTAACGAGAACTGCGCGCTAAAATGCGCCAAAAGAAGTCTCAGTGGGCTAAAAGCCTTTCACGATATTGGAGTAAAAAGCAGGAAAAATCAGAAAGGTTTTTCGATCTTTGAAACAGTCTTGAGCATAAAATTTTAGTAACTATGTTGTGCAGCGTCCCAAATTAAAACAAATTAGCGATTGGTCTTTTATCCAGGGGTCGTCGTTGTGCCTATGCGTGTCGGCTTCCAGTGCCTGCGCCAGGTCTGGCAAGCAAATCATCCGATATGCTCGATGCCTACGCTCAGGCGTACCATATCGGGGCTGACGCCCGCTGCGGCAAGTTCGGTATCGCCGCTGGCGGTGGTAGTGGTGGCGGATGGTGGCGGCGACTTTGGCATCGCCGATATTCACTACGCGCAGGAAGAGTTGCGGTGCGTCGATGACCAGTTTTGTACGTCGCTTCGCGTCACGCCTTTAATGCCGAAACTCAGCAAACCGGAGGCTTTTGCACGCCGTAGTCGCGGTCGATTAAGTGTACGAGCTGTCAGGCAAAGGCGGAATGTTTACCCATTCGACCTGCGGGTGACGCTGCGCGCGGCTACTCGAGGCGTTTTTCACAATGACGCCTCCGCGCAGGGCGAGGTTTTCAAACCTGCAGCAGCAAAACGCGCTGTGCGGCGTACGGCGGCACCGGTATTACGCAGCCGGTTGAGACTGCGGGCGCGGGCGATGCGGCATGCGGCCGCACCAAAGTGCTCGCGTAGTTTACGCCGTGGTAGGACGGATGCCCGGCTGGTTGAAGGGTTCGGTCAAAACGCGGATCGCTTTCGCCCATGTGGAATTTGCCGCCGTCGATAATTGCGCCGCCAATCGCTGTGCCGTGGCCTCGATGTATTTGAGTCGATGATTGGATAACGATGTCGGCACCGATTGTTCGATGGGGCGGAACAGCAGCGTGGGCGTAGCGCGATGTGTCCACCATCGTGGCAGCCGCTGCGTGCGCGCTTGGGCGGCTTCGCCTGAATATCGACGAGCATTGATGGCGGGATTGCCGATAGATTCGTGTCACACACACCAGTTTGGCTGTGTCGGTATTGGCGGCTGATTTCTTCGGGTTTGGCAGGATTGATAAGGCGCACTTCTATGCTTGCCTTGGCGCTGCGGGCTGTGGGCAAAAGAAATTGTGTGCGCGTTTTGGTTGCGATGATGTTGTTGCTGCGCTTCAACCAATGCCTGAACGGCGCAGGTAGTGCCGCCATACCGCTGGCAACAGCCAGTGCGGCAATGCCTCCTTCGAGACGGGCGACGTTCGTTCTAAAACGGCGAGTGGTCAGGTTCGCCCGAGTGCGAGTGTAGATACGGCCCGCAGCGTCAGGTTGAACAGGTCTGCGCCACGCTGCGTGTTGTCGAAAGTGTGGAGGTGGTTTGCAGCAGTGGATTAAATTTCAAATCAGGACAAGGCGACGAAGCCGCAGACGGTACGCAGATCGTTACGGCAAGGCGAGGTAGCGCCGTCCTGGTTCAAAAGTTAATCCACTATAAATCGGGACGGCAGCGGATTTGGTGGTCAGTCTCGATTGATTAGCCCGCGTGGCAGGGCGATAGTTTCCCGCTCGCCTTAAGAATATCGCTTGTAGTGAATTAAACATTGATTAAATAGGAGGTCGTCTGACAAACGAACTGCTCCAAATCTGGACACTCATACAGGCGCTCTCGATGCTGTGTAAGCTGGGTTCTATAATGCGACAGGACTCGGCTTTTTCAATTTCAAACTGCAACGCTCACGGTTGTAGTAATCCATATAGTCATCTATCTGTTTCATCGAATTCGTCCACTGTCAATTTCGCACGATAGAAACACTCCGTCTTCAACAACACGGCAAAAGAAGCTTTTCCATCGGCGCATTGTCCCAACAGTTCGCCTTCCGCGGCATGCTCGAACCATGGAATGTCGGGCAGCGATTCTATATATACCCGCCATGCAGTACGCACACCTTGGTCGGAATGAAGCATCGTTCGCTTTGCCGGTCAGCGTGCGTCGAAGCATTTCGCTTCGCCATTTCGCTGTTAACGACCCAGGGCGTCATCGCGGCAGGCGACAATTCTCTCGAAGTTGAACAAGTCCAATCATCGCGCGAGGTACGGTCGGCCGTCCCTTTCGCTGAGTTCGGTTACGTCTGTCAACTTTTTCGTTGGGCTTTTGGCTTTCGAACCGGCGTTTGCGAGGTGTTTCGATATCGCCCATGGCGGGATGGCGGTAGGCTTTTCGCCCGTGGCTTTGGCTTTCAGCATCTGTTTGATCAACCGCGCCGCTGCGGTTCGATCCAATGCTGCGGCAATGCGCCTTATGTCCGGTATCGCGCTATGCCGTTCGTGGAGTTTCGGCGATAAGGGCTTGTCGGCTGCGTCGTCGGGTCGGTCTTGGTGGTGGTAAGTAAAAAGCTGCTGGGCGGTTTGCGATGTGCAGCAGGTATTTACGAGCGGGTGTTGCGCCCTCGCGTTTGGACGGTTCGGCTTTTGTCCTTTGCGGTCTGTTTTTGGCTGAGGGCTTTTAACTCCTTTGGGTAGGCGGCCTCTGCGCGCCTCTAGCACAACTCTTCGATACAGCCTCGCCTGTGTTTTTCTTAGTCAGGTCGTACCGCTCGGCGATGAAAGGGGTTTTGCGGTGCCGGTCATGGTTTTGGATAGCGGATGTTCGAGGTGCGCCGATGCCGCCTTCTGCGATAGCGCGTATCCATCGCCGCAGGTGGGTTCGTGAGATACCGCAGTGTCTGCGGTACGCTGTTGGCTGCGGCAATATGTGCAGGTAGTGGAGTACGGCTTGGTATTTGAAGTGCATGTATGTTGCTCTTAAAACCGCTGCACCTGTGAGTGGAGGGATGTGTCCAACTCTTTGTGCGCTCACTGATGGTGTTTCAGACGGCCTGTTTCTTGCTTTATTGTGTATTGTCTTCTGTCGTTACGTTTGCCTTCGGCCCAAGTGTTTTCTGCCTGAAGCTGACGCGTCGTCTGGTCTTCCGCGCTACCCGCTCGAGGCTGACCGGTTGCTCGCCTTCGTCCAGATTAATCAGGCGCACGCCTGCCGCGGCAGCCGGTTTCGCGGTTGTTCGACTTTGGTGCGGATGAGGACGCCGCCGCTGGTAATCAGCATCAGGTCGTCGGTTTCGCCGACCGAGTTGTGCGACCAAATCGCCGTTGCGCTCGCCGGTGTTGATGGCGATATTGCCTTGTCCTGCCTTTTGTTTTGCGGCTGTAATCGGCAATCGGGGCGTTTGCCGTAGCCGTCTGGCGGTGACGGTCAACGCACTGCAAATCGCTTTGAGCGGCTTCGAGCCAAAGGTAATCAGGCTGACGATTTTGCCGTCGGCGAGCGGCGCATACCGCGCAGGCCACCGCTGCCGCGACCGGGACGGACGCACACCTGTTTGCCGCTTGGCAGGGGCGCTCGTTGTCGGCGGCTTTTCGTCTTCAAGGTCGTCTGAAATTTCGGTTTCGATATCGGCATCTTCCGCTTCGTCGTTGCCAGTTTTTCCCAGTATTCGTTGAAGCGGATGGCTTTTGCCCAGGTTGGAGAACAGCATGATGTCGTGGCGCTGGTTTGGCGCCGGACGAGGTGATCGCCCTTCTTTGAGCGCGATAGCTTTGATGCCTTGGCTGCGGACGCTTTTAAAGGCGGAAAAGCTGGACTATACGCCTATGTGCGGTGGCGAAGAGCATTGGTCTTCAGGAAGTCTCGCGCACGGCGAGGATGGCGCTGACTTTTCGCCTTCTTCCAACTGGATGACGTTGTTAATCGGACGGCCGCGGCTGTTGCGTCCGCCTTCGGCAGTTTGTCAAACCTTAATCCAGTGGCACTTGCCGAGGTTGGTGAAACACATCAAATAGTCATGCGTGTTCGCAACGAACAGGGTTTCGATGAGTCTTCGTCTTTGGTGGCCGCCGCCTGTTTGCCGCGCCCGCCGCGACGCTGCGCCTGATAGTCAATGGTCGGCTGGGTTTTGATACTGCCGCCGTGGGTCAGGTAACGACCATTTCTCGTTGCGGAATCAGGTCTTCATCGGCAATGTCGCCGCCGAACGGGTTGATTTCGCTGCGGCGTTCGTCGCCGAAATTGGTTTGGTTTCTTCCAATTCTTCGCGGATGATTTGGGTGATGCGTTCCGGCTTTCGCCAAAATGTCCAAAATAGTCGATGATTTTTGCCATGATGTTTTTGTAGTCGCCGACGATTTCTTCTTGGTCGAGGCCGGTCCGTTGCGCGGGCTCATGCGCAGGATGGCGTCGGCCTCGATTTCCTTCAGATAATAACGTTTCGTAAGCCGGAGGTTTGGCGGGCAGACCTTCGGGGCGTGCCATGCGCAGGTCGAGGTCGGTACGGCTCAACGTATCTTCCACCAAACCGCTTCGCCATGCGCAGGACAGCAGTTTTTCTTTGGCTTCAGGCGCGTCGGCGGATTCTTTAATCAACCGAATCATCTCGTCGATATTGGACGGACGACGGCTTTACCTTCGGCGATATGAGCCTTCGCGCGCTATCAGGCGGAACAGGGTGCGGCGGGTAACGACTTCGCGACGGTGGCGCAGAAATTCCGCCAAAATCTGTTTGCAGGTTCAACGGCGCGGCTGACCGTCAACCAGCAATATATATTGATACAGCTGTCTTGAAGCTGGGTGAGTTTGTAAGTTGGTTTAAAACGACTTCGGCGTTTTCGTTGCGTTTCAATTCGATAACGACGCGCATACCGGTTGTCGGATTCGTCGCGCAGGTCGGATACGCCTTCCAACGTTTTTCGCGCACCAATTCGCCGATTTTTCCACCAGCTTGGCTTTGTTCGCTGATACGGGAATTTCGTCGATGATGATGGCTTCGCGTTCGCCGTTTTGCCTATCGGTTCGATATGGGTTTTACCGCGCATGACGACGCGGCCGCGGCCGAGTTTATATAGCCTTCGCGCACGCCGCTCAAGCCGTGAGATGGTTTGCGCCGGTCGGGAAATCGGGGGCTTGCAGGATATTGATTAATTCGTCGATTTCGGTTTCCGGTTCGTCCAAAAGACGCAGACAGGCGTTGATGGTGTCGGTGAGGTTATGCGGCGGAATGTTGGTCGCCATACCGACGGCGATACCGGACGAGCCGTTGACCAACAGCGCGGGGAAAGCGGGTCAGGCAACACCAGCGGTTCGTGTTCGCTGCCGTCGTAGTTCGGACCGAAATTGACGGTTTTCTCTCGATGTCCGCCAGCATTTTCGTCGGGCGATTTTTTCGCGCAGGTTTCGGTATAACGACGCTCGGCCGCGGCTGCGTCGCCGTCAGCGAACCGAGTTGCCTGACCGTCGATTAAGACGTAGCGCATCGAAAAATCCTGCGCCATGCGCACGATGGTGTCGTAAACCGCGTAATCGCCGTGCGGATGGTATTTACCGATGACGTCGCCGACGATACGCGCCGATTTTTTGTAGGCGGCATTCCAGTTGTTTTTCAGCTCGTGCATGGCGTAAAGACGCGGCGGTGCACCGGCTTCAAACCGTCGCGCACATCGGGCAGCGCGCGGCCGACAATCACGCTCGTGGCGTAATCGAGATAGCTTTTGCGCATTTTCGTCTCTCAGGCTGACGGGCAGGGTTTCGAGTGCGAATTTATGATCGCTGCGGATAGTTGCGTCGGTCATGGTTTTCTTTATTTCGTATGGCAAAAATTAGCTCGAATTTTAGCATAAAACGGCTTGGAAAGGACGTTTTGCAGAGCAATGACGGCGAAATCCGCAACTTGCAGAACGATGGTTGTAAAAATAGATAAAAGGTCGTCTGAAACTTTTTCAGACGACCTTTTATCTTGAACCGAAGCTGATGCTTACGCGCGTTTGCGGAATTCGCCGGTACGGGTATCGATTTCGACTTTGTCGCCGTTTTTCGATGTAAGACATCGCTTGTTTCAGTGCCGCCGACCAGACGCGCGGTTTTCATCACTTTGCCGGAAGCATCGCCTTTAACGGCAGGCTCGGTGTATTCGACTTCGCGTACGATGATGGTGAGGCAGTTCGACAGAAATGGGGTTGCCTTCGTAGAAGGTTACTTCGCGATGGTCTTCCATACCGTCAACGATGAATTTTCAACGCGTCGCCGATGTTGTCGGCTTCGGATTTCGTATTGGCTGATCTTCGTCCATGAAGACGTACATAGGGTCGGCAAAGTAGCGTAAGTACAGTTTTTGCGGGACAGGATGACGACGTCGAATTTGTCGTCGGCTTTGTAAATGGTTTCAGAAGCGGGCACCGGTCAGCAGGTTTTTCGCTCATGCTGACTTTGGCGAAGAGCGACGCCTTTGATGTATTCGGTTTTTGAACGACCATAGGATCGTTGCCGACCAGTGAATACGTTGCCGGCGCGCAGTTCCCGTGCTGTTTTCATGTATTGTCCAATCAAATGGTTGTAAATAAACGCGCTATTTTAGCGTATTTTAAGCTTTCGAAATAAAGGCGGCAGAGTTTTTCGAGAGCGGAGGTCGAAAAAGATGAACTGGCTCAGTCCTCCGTGCCTTGCCTGCCAGTCGTTTTGGTGTTGTTGCAGGATTTGCCAACATTCGAGGCGTTGTGTTGCGGATGAAGCCCTCCGCCGTTGAGGTCGTCTGAAAGGCGGCGTGTGCCGAGGCGGTTTTCAGGGCGTGTAGAAAGCCGCGTGCCTTATCCCAAAAAGGCGTGGAGTTTGTCGAGATGGACATGCTCGTCTTGCGGGTAGATGTGCCAAAAGAAGGGTTTGCCGGCAAGCTGGGCGCGGACGAAACTGTCTTCGCCACGTATCACGGCGCAGTCGGCGAGGTGCAGCAGTTTGTCGAGTCCTGTTGCGGCACGAAAGGGATTTTGACGAGGCGGACTCGAGGTCGTCTGAAAAACATCGCCGTCGTTTTTGCAGGGCGTTTTGCGGAATGACGCCGCTTTGTTTGAGGGCTGTCGATGATTTGCGTCCCAGCCAGCAGCAGGGTCAGCGGGCTGCCCGCCTGTTGCCACATGTCCAGCCACTTCGCCCAAACATCGCTCCGATAGCCGAAAAGCAGCCATTCGGGGCATTTTTCAGGAAGCATCAGCCGCTCTCGCATGGCTTCGCTATCTGAAACGGACGGCATCACGGTAATCGCGTTCGCGTATCAACCCGCCGCTGCTGAAACCCATAAACCAAAAATATTTTTGAACGCCCCTGCGGCGAAGGCATCAGGTGCAGCCTTTCATTGCTGTCTTCCGCGCTCAAACTATTCCAATTCAGCCAAAGCGGCTTGTGTTGGCGGATGATGTGCAACACATTTTCAGGCAGGTCGCAGGCGAAAAGTTTCGATGACGACATCGGGAACGGGCGCAGTATCCATGTCTGCCGCATCGGAATGCCAAGTGCGGACATAAATATCCTGATGAACGCAGGGAACGTCCGGGCAAATCAGGACAAAGCGCCCGCAGCAGACACATCGTCCGATCCACAAATGCACCTGCCAACCGAGTTCACGGTGCAAAAACACGGGCAAGCTGCAAGGAAACGCCGATGTCGCCGAGTGTCGATGACGTTGCAAAAATCCAACAAACAGGAAAAGCGTGTGTATTCACAAAAAGACTCGAGGTCGTCTGAAATCGGTTTCAGACGACCTTTTCAAACTAAAACGCGCCGAAATAGTGGAACAAATACACAATCAGCAAAACGATTGAATAAACAGCAGCATGGTTTGACGTTTTCAAATCAAAACTCTTGCTTAAGATGATGCTTGATGGTGCTCGAAAAGGACGAATTTGAACAGAAACGTCGCTTCGCAGGCAAGGATGATGCCGTTGATTAAGTGTTGCGCCGCGTCTTCAGGCGGATTGATGGCGAAAACGGCAAGCGTCGCCAAGGGTATCAGGCAGACGGCAAGCCAGCGGATGATGAGCGGTTTGGACATGGTGTGTAATCGGTTCAAAATAATTGGAAGAGGGCGGTTTATTTATGTCTGATTTCCCAACACTGATGATTTTCTTGTTGCGGAAATCGTCGAGAACAGATTGTTTGAAAATGTCTTTGACGGCGTATTGTTCCGATACCGAATCGTCCAGACGAAGCTGCGCGAGTTGTGTGGAGAAAAGTACAAAAATGCGTCTGAAACGAGCAGGTTCATCGCACGGCTATGAGTTTTGGTGGTCGCGCTGGATGTCGAGGATGTGAGCATCTTTTGCTGTTGGAGAGCTGGGCGATCCATGACGATGGGTCGAATTGTTTGCCTTCGGTCGGCGTTTTGCAGGTATTGGAACACGTCGGCGCGGACGATTTTGTGTTGCTGGGCTGATGCCGTTGAGTTCGAAATTGCGTTTCGCCCAATCGAGATAAGTGTTGGACAAATCGACGGTTCGCTGGATGCTGCGCCGCCGGTTGCGCTATGACGGTAAAAGCTGCCGGTGTGGGAAAACAGGTTGAGGAAGCGTTTGCCCGCTGCGGTTTCGCCGACCTTTTTGCGCGTGTTGCGGTGGTCGAGAAAGAGGCCGGTGTCGAGATATTTGTCGAGGTTGACCCCAAAACTGCAGGCCGTTTTCGGTGATGACGAAATCGTCGCCGGTTTTGCCGGTTTTTCTCGTATTGCTGCAAGCCTTTTTGTTCGCGGCGTTTGAGGTGGTTGTTCGGGCGCAAAAACCTGGTAACAAAGGCGACGGCTCAAATACTTCGGCAAGCCATGCTTCGTATTCTTCGGGCTGCATCAGCCAGCCGGTATCGTATTCCTGAAGGTGGTTGGTCGCCGTAAACATCGACGGCAAGGGGTGGGGATGTCGCGGTCGTAAATGCGCCAGGCTTCGATGCGTTGCGTTTCGCCCGATCATGAGTGTTTGATGTTTTTGGCCCGATGCGGTTGGCGAAGGGGTGATCGGTCATGGTTTCAGACGGCCTGAATAGAGGATTGGGAAGGGTTTGCTTTTAACGCATGATGCCTTTTTGCTTGACCGTTATCCATAAAATCGATATTATCCGCCGTTCGCCTATACGAAGCCATCGTCTTCAACCTAAACCGCCGCTTTCGGGCGCGTTTCTTTTTATTGTTTGCCAAAGCCTTTCTGTGCGGGTTGTCGTCGATGTTAACCACAAACGAAAGTCTTACGACAACCCTGTAACTTCACGATTCCGTATCGTTACTTTCTCTGCTTTCAGGTCGTCTGAAAACCGTTCAGACGTGCGCGTTGTTGTCTCTTTAGGATAGCCATGTCTATTAAATTTGCCGGTTGAACCTTGATAAAAACATTTTGTCCGCCGTGCGCAGCGAGGGTTACGAAAGCCTGACGCCGATTCAGGCACTACAGCCATTCGTTTGCTGGAAGGCCCGCGACATCATGGCTTCGGCGCAGACCGGCTCCGGCAAAACCGCCGCCTTCGCTGCCGACGTTGCGGCTGGCTGACCAAACGCAGCGGACCGGGCAAGCGCGCGTGAGTGATGACGCCGACCCGCAATTGGCGGGCGCAAGTTGAAAACGCGCTTGGCGTACGCCAAAAATATAAGCGCTGGTTCGCACCGTCAGCATCGTCGGCGCATCTTTCGGCTACCAAACCCGCGCCCTGAGCAAACCGGTTGACCTGATTGTCGCCACGCCGGGCCGTCTGATGGACTTGATGCAAAGCGGCAAGTCGATTTTCGCCCGCCCGGAAGTATTGATTTTGGACGAAGCCGACCGTATGTTGGACATGACTATCGACGACATCGAAACCATCGTCGAAGCTCACCCCGACCGACCGTCGAACTTTTATTATTCTCCGCCACTTGGGACGGCGCGGTCGGTAAGCTGGCGCGCAAACTGACAAAAAACCGAAATCATCGAGTCGAGCGCGTGGACGACCAAGGCAAAATCGAAGACAGCGCTTTATTGCGACGATATGCGCCACAAAAACCGCCTGCCTCGACCACATCCTGCGCGACGCTAACATCGACCAATGCGTGATTTTCACGTCCACCGTGCATGACCGAAGTCATCGCCGACGATTTGTACTGAAAAAGGTTTCGCCGCCAACTGCCTGCACGGCGACATGCCGCAGGGCTGGCGCAACCGCACGCTGATGGATTTGCGCAAAGGCCGCTGCAAAATTTTGGTTGCCACCGACGTCGCCGCATCGCGGTATCGACGTGCCGACCGTACCCACGTCATCAACTACGACCTGCCGAAACAGGCGGAAGACTACTGTTCACCGCATCGGCCGTACCGGACGGGCAGGGGCGCACGGTATTGCGATTACCTTCGCCGAAGTGAACGAATACGTCAAAGTGCACAAAATCGAAAAATACATAGCCCGCAAGCTGACCGAGCTGACTGTCGAAGGCATGGAGCCGACCCGCAAGCGCAAATCCGCAGGCGGCAAGCCGAAAGGCAAAGGCGGTTGGGGCGATAGAAAATCCGGCGGCTGGCGCGGCGATAAGAAACCGGGCAAAGAAGGCTTCGGCGGCAAATCACGTAGCGAAGGTTTCAAAAGAAGGATTCAAGAAAGGCGGCGAAGGCTTCAAAGGCAAAACGTAAAGCCAACGATTCTTTCGGTTCGAAACCAAGCCGCCCAGCGAAAAGAGGCTGATGGCAAGGTTGAATAAAAAATAAGGCCGTCTGAAAATACTCTAGCAAGATTTGCTAAAAGCTTTTCAGACGACCTTTTTTCATTTTACCTTAGCGGTAATAGTTCGGTGCTTCTTTTGGTAATTTTGAACATCGTGAACGTGATTCGCTCATACCGGCGGAGGTGATTTCTACAAATTCCGCTTTTTCGTGCATTTCTGCGATATTGGCGCAGCCCAAATAGCCCATGCTGGAACGCAGGCCGCCGGTCAGTTGGTGGATGATGTTCACAATCGGGCCTTTGTAGGGAACGCGGCCTTCGATGCCTTCGGGGACGTATTTGTCGGTGCTGTCGGTTTTGTCTTTGAAGTAGCGGTCGGCGGAGCCTTGACTCATCGCTACCCAGAGAACCCATGCCGCGATAGGATTTGTACGAACGGCCTTGGTAGAGTTCGATTTCGCCCGGTGCTTCTTCCGTACCGGCAAACATACCGCCAAAGCATGACGCTGTATGCGCCCGCTGCCAAGGCTTTGGCGATGTCGCCTGAGAAGCGGATGCCACCGTCGGCAATCAGCGGGACGCCGGTGCCTTTGAGGGCTTCGGCAACGTTGTGGATGGCGGTCAGTTGCGGCACGCCTACGCCCGCAACGATGCGGGTGGTACAAATCGAACCCGGGCCGATACCGACTTTGACGGCATCTGCGCCTGCTGCAACCAAATCCAGAGCGGCTTTGGCGGTTGCGATATTGCCGCCGATGACTTGGATGTCGGATAGGTTTCTTTCACCCATTTCACGCGTTCGATAACGCCTTGGCTATGGCCGTGCGCAGTATCGACGACGATGACGTCGACTCCCGGCTCGACCAAGGCTTTTACGCGCTCTTCGGTGTCGCCGCTGGTGCTCGACAGCCGCGCCTACGCGCAAACGGCCTTCGGAGTCTTTTGTTGGCATTTGAAATCTCGGGTGGTTTTAAAATATCTTTACGGTAATCAAGCCTGAGCTCGTCTTTTTCGTTCAAGACCAAAACGCGCTCGACTTTATGTTCGTGCATCAGTTCGCGCGCTTCGTCGATGCTTGTGCCTTCGGGAACGGTAACCAGCTGTTCGCGCGGGGTCGATGGCGAAAACGGGCAGGTCGAGTCGGTTTTTCAAAACGCAGGTCGCGGTTGGTAACGATACCGACCACTTTGCCGTTTTCAACGACGGGCAGGCGGACATTTTGCGTTTGCGTTGCGCGCGATTTCCAATACTTCGCGGATAAGCGTCGTCGGGGCAACCGTTACTGGGTCTTTTCACCACGCCGTCTTCGTGGCGTTTCACTTTGAAACGGCACGCGCCCTGCATTTCGGGCGTCATGTTTTATGGATGATGCCGATACTGCCTTCTCGCGCCATGGAAATGGCGAGGCGCTTCGGTAACGGTGTCCATTGCGGCGGAAAGCAAGGGAGGTTGAGCGTGATTTCGCGGGTAAGCTTGGTTTGAAGTTTAACGTCTCGTGGCAGCACGGTTGAATGTAGGAACCAACAAAACATCGTCGAAAGTATAGGCTTTTTTCACTGATACGCATGATGCTCAGTCTGGTTTGTGCAAGATGCACGGCATTATAGCATTTAAACGCCGACCTTGACAAAATTTTTGCAAGGGCTTTGTTATACCCGGAACATGATGATAAATGATACGATTTTGCTTTTTCAACAAAGGCGTATAGGGCTGTTCCCAAATAATCCTGTTTATTTCTAGAAAATGGAGAGAAAGATGCATTCTAGGGCTTTAAATAATCACCAAATATGGTCGCATTGTCGTGGCTATCACAGATTAGACAATGCTGCTCTCTAAGCCCTTAAAACATCTTCATTTATCTCAAAATTCGAAAAAGATATTGAATATTATCGGTTGGTTAAATGCTCATTCGAATCGTTTTTCAGACGACCTTCCTGCCTAAAACAAAGCATTCTCAGCAAGCTCCCCTGCTCCCTGAAACCTCAGAAAACTGTTAAAATACGAGGCTGTTTGAGCAGATATTATTTCTTGTGCAAAACCGATGTTGACGTGAAACAAACTTACAGTCGGTTTCATCGCAATTCCAATACCACCATCGGTATAATCGCCGTTGATGTGCTTTTCAGCGACACTCACAGGTCGTCTGAAATGTAACAAAAGCTACTTTTTCTCATCCTCATTTGGAGAATATTTGTGAGCGCAATCGTTGATATTTTGCCCGCGAGATTTTGGATTCACGCGGCAACCCCACCGTAGAATGCGATGTATTGCTGGAGTCCGGCGTAATGGGCCGTGCCGCCGTACCGAGTGGGTGCGTCTACCGGTCAAAAGAGGCTTTGGAACTTCGCGACGGCGACAAATCCCGCTACTCGGGCAAAGGGCGTATTGAAAGCAGTTGAACACGTCAACACCAAATGCCCAAGCCCTGATCGGTATCGATGCCAACGAACAGTCCCACATCGACAAAATCGCGAGTCGAGCTGGACGGCACTGAAAACAAAGGCAATTTGGGTGCGAACGCTACTTTGGCGGTTTCTATGGCTGCTGCCCGCGCTGCTGCCGGAAGATTCAGGCTCTGCCGCTTTTACCGTTACTTGGGCGGCGCCGGTCCATGGCTTTGCCTGTCTCCGATGATGAACGTTATCAACGGTGGCGAACATGCCAATAACAGCTTGAACATTCAAGAATTTATGATTATGCCCTGTCGGCGCGAAATCTTTTCCGCGAAGCCCTGCGCTGCGGTGCTGAAATTTTCCACGCGCTGACTGTGCGACGGTGAAGGCTTCCTGACCATCTGTCGGCGATGAAGGCGGTTTCGCCTAACCTGAGACAGCCACAAAGAAGCTTTGCAACTGATGGTCGAAGCAAACCGAAGCTGCTGGTTACAAAGCAGGCGATGATGTCTTGTTTGCTTTTGGACCGCGCATCCAGCGAGTTCTACAAAGACGGCAAATACCACTTGGAAGCCGAAGGCCGTTCTTACACCAGCGCAGAATTTGCCGAATACCCTCGAGGGCTTGGTTAACGAATTCGATTATCTCCATCGAAGACGGTATGGATGAAACGACTGGGAAGGCTGAAACTCCCACTCGAAAACTCGGCAACAAAGTACAACTGGTTGGCGACGACTTGTTCGTAAACTCAATCCGAAAAATCCTTTGCCGAAGGTATCGAAAAAGGCGTGGCAAACGCACTGCTGGTCAAAGTCAACCAAATCGGTACTTTGAGCGAAACCTGCAAGCGGTTGACTTGGCAAAACGCAGCCGTTACGCCAGCGTAATGAGCCACCGTTCCGGCGAAACCGAGGACAGCACCATTGCCGACTTGGCAGTCGCTACCAACTGCATGCAGATCAAAACCGGTTCATTGAGCCGCTCCGACCGCATGGCGAAATACAACCAACTGCTGCGCATCGAGGAAGAATTGGCAGAAGCTGCCTACTACCCGGCAAAGCCGCATTCTATCAACTGGGCAAATAAGAAAAAGGTATTGATGTATGAAGCGGGTAACTGTTGTTTTTATCCATCGCGCTTGCTTACGCCAATACAGCCTTTTGGTTTGGAAAAGGCAGTATCGGGCATACGGAAGAATTGCAGGAACAACTTTCCGTGCAGGAGGAGAAAAACCAGACGCTCACTTTGCGCAACCAGTTCCTTGCTGCGGAAGTCGATGATTTGGCGAACGGTCAAGAAGCGATTTCTGAAATTGCCCGTGTGGAATTCGGGTTACGTCCAAGACGGCGAAACCTACTACTCGTTTTATCGAACGCAGCCGTTAATTGCCCTGATGTGGAATAGAGGTCGTCTGAAAAATTTTCAGACGACCTTCTTTATCTGTAGCTTTGGACTTTCATGAAAAACAACTTGGTTTTATAAAAATATTCAGAGTTTGCTGCTACTTCAAACTTCTCTATATTCCTACCTATGCGGAAAATGACGGTATTAATGAGAGTATCTTAATTCTAAATTGTACATGAAATGTCCTCAAATAGTGAAATCAACTAAAAATAGAAATAAGAATTGATTGCATTTTGACTTTTGAACTAATATAACGCTATTCTTCCCACTCGTCTGAAGCTCGCCATGCGTTACCACTTTCCGATTTCCTGTCGATATGCTTTGACTTTTCTGACCACAGGCCGATTTGATTATCTGAAATCGGACAACCGAGAAATGATTTTACAAATGTTCCCTCGCCCCCGAATGTGTTCCTAAAGGGCTTTTTAGTGAAAAAGGGATGAATATCTGGCTTTATGGTAATATTGCTGCATTTTTCAGACGACCGCCTTACTCAAATCTGTGCTGATTTTCAACCTGAGAGCCATTAAAACGGCGGATGCTGTTGAGTCTAATCCTGGTTTTTCAATCATGCAGATGTTTTGATTTGTATTCAACTATTGCAAAACTGGTACAGCACCGCATCTGACTTTATCAAAACGATACACCTTCCGCCCTGATTTCTGCGCTTGCAAAAGCGGTGGAACTGATGTTTGAGAAATTCAGCGGGCAGCGGTTATTTGCATTTTGCAAACGAGAAACCACGCTTCCTCAATGGGCGCGTGAGCCGGTATCATTATGGCGTCATTGAACCATCTATCTCAGGCCATTGCCGTCCTCCGTTTCATATATGAAAAGGTCGTCTGTGCTGACTTTTCAGACGACCTTTCGTGCTATACATATAAACGAGCCATCAATAGCCCGCCATGTTCCTCTTTGCTTTACATTTCAGTCGCAAGCTACGCTGCTGACATCGAGGCTGGAAATCGTGAAACTCGTTGAGCGTGCTGCGGTGGCCGATGCTGATGATGATGCTCTGCGGCAGTTTGCGCTCAAAGGCGCGGTAGAGCAGGGCTTCGGTCGGTTCGTCCAAGGCGGCGGTGGCTTCGTCGAGCAGGATGACTTTGGGCTGCGAGAGCAGGGCGCGGACGAAGGCAACGCGTTGCAGTTCGCCGGGGAGAGCTTTGTTGCCAGTCGTCGGTTTTGTCTAATTTATCAACGAGATAACCTCAGCGGCAGGTGTTCATGGCGTCGGCTAGTTCAGGGATGCTGTTTGTCGATGTCGGGGTAACAAACTCGCGTCGCGCAGGCTGCCTTGCGCCGTGTATGGGCGTTGCGGCAGGAAGAGGATGTCTTGATGCGGCGGACGGCTGACTTTGCCGCTGCCGCCGAACGGCCAGCCCTGCCAGCGCGCGCAGCAGCGAGGTTTTGCCGCAACCGCTCGGACCGCGTATCAGCAGGAATCGCCGCTTTTGAGGTTGACGTTGATGCCGCTCAACAGGATTTCGCCGTTGTGGCGGAACAGGGCGACGTTTTCCAGCGAGAGGTCGTCTGAAACCTCGGTAATGTCGTGGTTGCTGCTGCGCTGTGTTGTTCTTCCGTACTCAGCAAGAATCCGTACAGACGCTCCAGTCGGGCGCGGTAGGCGGTGAATTTGTTAGAACATTCGAAAAAGGAGAGGGCGTTTTTGCAGTCGGGCGAAGGCTTGGACGGTCTGCTGGATGTCGCCGATTTTGATTTGTCCGGCAAACAGGCGCGGGGCTTGCAAAATAATGGGGAAGAGCTTGATTCCGTTGGTAAACATATCGTTAAAGCCGCTCAAGCAGACGCTTTGGCGGGCGATGCGCCAACGGTTGCGGATGATGGCTTTGAAGCGGTCGGCAAGCTGGTCGTGTTCGTGTTGTTCGCCGCTGTAAAACGCCACGCTTTCGGCGTGGTCGCGCACGCGGATGAGGGAATAACGGTAGTCGCCGTTGAGCTTTTCGTTTTCATAGTTGTAACGAATCAACGGGTTGCCTATCCACATGGCGATAAAGGTCGCCAAAATCACAAACATATAGACAAACCAAACGATGCCGTGCGGAATGTCGAAGCCGAACACGAGTTAGGATGCCCGCCAGCCCCGCCAAAACAACGGCAAATTCCAGCGAGGTAACGACCGAATTGACCATGCCGCGCACAAATTCTATGGTCGAGGCGATGAAATCCTGTGCGTCTTGTTGGATACGCTGGTCGATGTTGTCCGGCGCATGGCGGCGCATTGCAGGCGGTAGTAGTTTTTGTCGGCAAGCCAGCGCGTTGTCAGCACTTCATTGAGCCGCTCTGACCATTTAATCGCCAAGCCTCTGATCGAAAGTCGTTGACGACGTTGTTAAACGCCCGTACCAACACCACGCCCGCGTTCATCGCTGCAAACATCCAAAACGCGGAGGCGTTCAAATCCTGCATCGAGTCGTAAAGCCCTTTGGACATGAAGGTACTCAATACATTCAGCCGCACTTCGGTCAGCAGCAGCGCAATCATCGCCGTAATCAGCAGCAAGACTTTTGACCGCGCTTTTCGGCGTCAGACACAGCCGCAGGATATAGGCAAACTCGCGCCCGAAGCGCGTTTCGCGTGCCAAAAACAGAATCACCGCCGAGGCGGCGGCGACCATTAACAAGGTCTGTAACAGCCAAGACGGCGTGGAATAAAGCTCGATTTGCCATTTTTGCATGTGCGTTGTCTCTTGAGGCAGGCAGCGGGCAGGGGTCGTCTGAAACCCTGATTCTCCGCTTAATAAAATAATTTACAATTACTATGGATAAAAGTTTTTGATTGATGTTGTATTTTTGTTTTTTACAAATAGTTATCATCACTTTTTATAGAAAAAGCAGAATGTTATCAAATATAATTCCGAGCAAAAATTACTTTGTGATTTTTAACGCTTATTGCAACAAAAATAACCCACCTCAAAGATCAGAAGGAATTGCATGAACAGCAAATTAGCCCTGATGCCGCTTCTGATTGTGAGCGCATTTTCTTATGCCGCCGATGAAGCGACACCCGAAACCCTGTGCAACAGCAGTTGCAGGAAGTCAATGTCCGCGCCGACGCCAAACGCGTCAAAGCCGCCCGTTCTTACTCCATCGCCAGCGACGGCGACTGCGCGACCGCGTGAACTTGGGCGTATTGGGCAAAGCCAACGCCTTTACCGCGCCGATTACCGTCGTCAACTACGACGAACAAGCCCTCAACAACACCGAAGCGCGTACTTTGGTGGATGCCGTAGCGAAAAAGACGCTCCGTTTGGCAGTTCGGCGGCGAAAGCAACACGCTGACCGGCTTGTATTTCCGCGGGTTATCAGCTTGATGCGCGCCAATTCAGCGTCAACGGTTTGGCAGGTATGTACGGTACGCAGGGCACGGCCAGCGTGCAAGTCGGCTCCGCACAACTGATTCAAAGGCGCGTCCACCGCCGTAAACGGCATGGACCCTGAAGGTGCGGTATCCGGTTCCGTCAATATCGAAACCAAAAAGCCGCCGATGAAGGCAACCGCAAAATCGGCTGGGCTGGTTCAGCAACAACCGCGCCCAAGGCACATTCGACTTGGGTCAACGTTTCGCGAAACAAAAGAATTCGGCGTGCGCGCCAACGGCAAACTGCGCCACGGCAATACCCCGCGCCACGGTTACAGCGAAGACAACAAAGAATTTGCCTTAAATGCCGACTACCGCGGAGAAACACTGCGCGTGGCGTTCGACTCCATCTACGCAAAACGCAAAACCAACGGCGGCCGCGCGCGTATGCAGGACATTCAAAACGCCAACGGCCGCTTGTTTGACGCACCTGAAGGCAAAGTGAATTTGGCGCCGAGCTGGCAGGCTCAAAACACGCGCGGTCAGACCAATATGCTGACTTTTGAATGGGATGCGTTTGAAAATGCCCAAATTACAGGCGGCATCGGCTATAACAATGCGCGCTATTATGGCAATTTCGCCTCTCCGACCGTTACAGACAGCGGTTTGACCTACAATTCAGGTCGCGCGCGTTTGACCGACCAGCGTTTTAAAACGCTCAGTATGAATCTGACTGCACGCGGCGAATTTGAAACCGGTCCGGTAAGTCACAACTGGAGTGCCGCATTTGACCGTATCGACCGCAAACGCACCACTTATCAAGGCGCACGTCAAACACGAAGCAGCGTTATCGATCCGAGCCTTGATATTCCAACTCAATTGGCAAAATTGGATTCCAACTTAGGAACGGCATGGAGTGCAACGCCTTCAGTGGATACCGTGATCAAAGTAAATAGTTTGGCGGTATCTGACACGCTGGGTTTTGCCGACAACAAATACCGCCTCACTTTGGGCGGACGTTTCCAAGCCGTCGAGCAGAAAAACAAATTAAACGGCCGCAAAGCGGATGCAAGCCGTTTCAGCCCGATGTTGATGGCGGCATGGGTTCCGCAGCCGATTTGGTGGTTTACGGAAACTATATGGAAGATTTGGAGCCGTCCGACATCCGTACCGATGACGACGGTCATGTAACGATGGCAGATCCGCGCGTCAGCCGCCAATTTGAAGTCGGCGTACGCAAAAACTGGGGCGATTTCGTAACGACGCTGAACGCATTCCAAATCAAACGTCCGGGTTACTGGCGCGGTAATACGACTTCAGGTACTGACTTCGCAATGCGCAAAAATGCAGGCTTGGCTTATAGCGGTTCGGAGCAAGGCATAGAACGCAGCCGCGGTATCGAGTTCAATACCTATGCCAACTTGTTGAATAAAACCCTGCGTCCGACGTTTGGTCTGATGTATCTGCAATCAACCGTAAAAGATTATCCGAATTTTGCCGACAATTTGGTTAACGGCGTACAAGTCGCCAACCCGCGCGTGATTGCCAAAGCGGGCGTTGAATGGGACACACCGTTTGCCAAAGGCTTGACCCTGAACGGCAACGTTTCGTACTTTCGGCAAGTCTTACCAAGACACGCAAAAACAATACGCCTTCCCATCCTACACTTTGGTTGACGTAGGCGCGCGCTACAAAACCAAGCTAGGCAAAAATACCCTGACCGTCAGCAGCTCGGTAGAAAACCTGTTCAACAAAAACTACTGGCAGGTACAGCGCGGCCAATACGACCGCAGCTTCGCCGTCGTCGGCATGCCGCGTACTTACTGGCTGAAAGCGGATTGGATTTCTAATATCCAGAACAGGTCAACCGGTAAAGATCAAAGGTCGTCTGAAAATCCCTAATTGGGGTTTTCAGACGACCTCTCGTGTTTGGAACCAAACGCTTTCTCAAAGCCTCCAGTTTTTACGCCACAACACCAACAGCTTACCGATATGCTGAACCAGTTGCGCATCGACGGCTTCGCACAACGCATTGCAAATTTCAACGCGTTCGGCGGGTCGTCGCCGAATACACGGACTTTGATTAACTCATGCGCCGTCAGAGCGGCATCGGTTTCTTTGATAACGGACTCGGTCAAACCTTGTTGTCCCACCATTACAACAGGATGAAGGTGGTGGGCGCGGGCTTTCAATTCAAAATTTCTTTGGTGCTTAATTTATTGTCAGTCATGTTCTAATGCTTGAAAAAGAAAGAATAATGCGGCATTGTGCGCGCGATTTGGCGCAATCTCGGGGAAAATAACGTACAATACGGCGTTTCTCTAAATCATTAAATAAATTATGGCAGTACGTTCAAAATCATCCAAAGCCTGGCTTCACGAACACGTCAACGATCATTACGTCCACATGGCGCAAAAAGACGGCTATCGCGCCCGAGCCGCTTACAAACTGCTGGAAATCAACGAAAAAGACAAATTAATCAAACCCGGCACGGTTTTGGCGGATTTAGGCAGCGCGCCGGGAAGCTGGTCGCAAGTTAGCGGCAAAACTGGTCGGCAATTCAGGGCGCGTGTTCGCATTGGATATCCTGCCCATGGATGAAATAGAAGGTGTCTCTTTTATTCAGGGCGACTTCAGGGAGGACGAGGTATTGGCGCAATTTGAAACCCTGCTGGACGGCCGTCCGCTAGACCTTGTAATTTGCGATATGGCACCCAATATGTCGGGTAACGCCGTAACCGACCAAGCCCGCAGCTTTTACTTGTGCGAACTGGCTTTGGACTTTTGCCGTCAATCATTTGAAAACGGGCGGCAGCTTTTTGGTGAAAGTATTTCAGGGAGCAGGGCTATCAGGAATATATGGCAGCCATGCGTGAAATCTTCGGAACGGTGCAGACGCGCAAGCCCGAGCATCACGCAATCGTTCCAGTGAGATGTTATTAGGAAAAATAAACGCCGACAATACGGACGGCGTGTTTTAAAATCTTCCTTTCGTTTATCTAATATCATGGAGCCTGGCTAAGTGGGGAATACCTTTAAGTCAATCCTGCTCTGGGTTGGCTGTGCGTCGGCCTGATGGCTGCGTTCAACGCATCTGACCAGCAAGCAGGAAAACAAGCAGCAAATCGAATACTCTCAATTTATCCAACAGGTAAGCAACGGTGAAGTAGCCAATGTCAATATCGAAGGCTCAGTCGTCAGCGGTTATCTGATCAAAGGCGAGCGTACCGATAAAAACCTCTTTCTTCACCAATGCGCCTTTTGGACGATAATTTTGGTTAAAACGCTTTTGGACAATAAAGTCCGCGTCAACGTTATCCCCGAAGAAAAACCAAGTATGCTTGCCAGCCTGTTTTACAGCCTGTTGCCGGTATTGCTGCTGATTGGCGCATGGTTTTATTTTATGCGTATGCAAAGCGGTGGCGGCGGTAAGGGCGGCGCATTCTCTTTCGGTAAAAGCCGTGCCCGCCTTCTGGACAAAGATGCCAACAAAGTTACCTTTGCCGATGTTGCCGGTTGCGATGAGGCAAAAAGAAGAAGTGCAGGAAATCGTTGATTACCTGAAAGCTCCAAGCCGTTATCAAAGTTTGGGCGGACGCGTTCCGCGCGGTATCTTACTGGCGGGCAGTCCGGGGACAGGTAAAACTTTGCTGGCAAAAGCCATCGCAGGCGAAGCCGGCGTACCGTTCTTCAGCATTTCAGGTTCTGACTTTGTTGAAATGTTCGTCGGGGTCGGTGCAAGCCGCGTGCGCGATATGTTTGAACAAGCGAAGAAAAACGCCCCTTGTATCATTTTTATTGACGAAATCGACGCTGTCGGCCGTCAGCGCGGTGCCGGTTTGGGCGGTGGTACGATGAGCGCGAACAAACCTTGAACCAGCTTTTTGGTAGAGATGGACGGTTTTGAAAGCAATCAAACCGTTATCGTTATTGCCGCAACCAACCGTCCGGACGTATTGATCCGCCTTGCAACGTCCCGGCCGTTTCGACCGACAAGTGGTGGTTCCACTACCCGATATCCGCGGGTCGTGAACAGATTTTGAAAGTGCACGCAAAAAGTGCCTTTGGATGCATCTGTCGATTTGGGTTCTTTGGCTCGAGGCACTCCCGGTTTTTCCGGTGCGGATTTGGCCAACTTGGTTAATGAAGCCGCCCTGTTTGCAGGCCGTCGGAATAAAACCAAAAGTCGACCAAAGCGATTTTGAAGATGCCAAGACAAAATCTATATGGGTCCCGAACGTCGCAGCATGGTAATGCATGAAGACGAAAAACGTGCGACTGCCTACCATGAAGCCGGTCATGCGATTGTTGCCGAAAGCCTGCCGTTTACTGATCCCGTTCATAAAGTAACCATCATGCCGCGCGGCCGTGCGCTCGGTTTGACAGTGGCCTTGAACGCGACCGTATCAGCATGTATAAAGACCAAATGCTGAGTCAGCTTTCCATCTTGTTTGGTGGTCGTATTGCCGAAGACATCTTCGTCGGCCGTATTTCCACCGGTGCGTCCAACGATTTTGAACGTGCCACCCAAATGGCGCGCGAAATGGTTACGCGCTATGGAATGAGCGATAAAATGGGCGTAATGGTTTATGCGGAGAATGAAGGCGAAGTGTTCTTGGGACGCAGCGTTACCCCGTTCTCAAAAACATTTCCGAAAAACCGCAACAAGAAATTGATGCTGAAGTACGCCGTATTTTGGACGAACAATATCGGGTGGCCTACAAAATCCTTGATGAAAACCGCGATAAAATGGAAACCATGTGCAAAAGCCTGATGGATTGGGAAACCATCGATCGCGATCAAGTGTTGGAAATATGGCAGGCAAACAACCTAGCCCGCCCTAAAGATTTACAGCCACAATATACGCGTCAAGATAATGCGGAACCATCCGAACTTCAAACAGGACTAAACCTCAAACCGCGTTGCTCAGGAATCTGCTCCGATTGAGGGCTTTTGAAGACTCCGGAAATAAATCATAAATATGGAAAAGCGGCAGCTTATCAAAGCTGCCGTTTTCATGATTATAAATGCGCCGACTGGCAATGGTGAGAGAAGATGCAGCGATTGGCATTTAAATGATATTGGATTTAATTTCAAATCACGCAGGCTAAAGACAGGCTACAAACAGTGGCAGGCAAGGTCGTCTGAAAACGCTTGCACGTATCAGACGACAACTCATTCCACTTACAGCCATTGCGCCAGGTTCGTCACCCAAGTCCCATTGCCGATGCCGTTGTCCGTGCCGTCCAATCCGCAGTGGAAGAGGTATCGGATGGCGATTTTGGGTAACGGTTTGCCGCGCAGTTTGAGTAACGGGCGACGGCGATGGCGGCAGATGGAAAACGCTGCCGAGGTAGTAGTAGTGCGTTCTGCCGCGCCTCGTTCGCCCATGGCTTGTTAGCGTATAGGCCTCCGCGTTGTCGTGCCGCTCAGATGGTTGGATTGTCACCGATGATGCACACGAGGTCGTGCTGAGATCTTGGCAGACCATGTCGATGAAGCCGTTTGAGAAGAGCAACCTTGAACGTCTTGGAAATCCAATCTTTCCGCGGCTTCGATACATTCAGCGGTAGTGAACTGTTTTCGCAGGCAAACCAGCGGCGCAGGGCTGTGGAGTTTGAAGTCTTCGGTGTGCGAAACCCATTTTCTGGAAGGCGGCGGCAGGTGATGTGATTTCAGACAGGCTCTGTGTGCAGGAAAGGCGCGTTTTGCGGCGGCATCGAGCATTTGTTTGACGGCATCTGCAGGAGTGAGTCGAAGCCGTAGCGGGTCAAGGGTGTCCGGCTATCGCTGCTTGGTTTTCGTGGCTCTGCAAAGTCAATCTTCTCCAACATCATGCAGGCAGACACCGGCATTGGCGCTGCGCGGGAAATGGTGATCGTCGAGACTCCGGAAGGTCGTCTGTGTTCAGGGAGACGGTTTCAGACGACCTTTCGCTGTCGGCGCAGTTTCTGCTGGGTCCGAAGTGCGGGTTGTAATTCCTCGTGCTCGTCGTCCTCAAGCTTCGACTTGGCGGCTGAGACCGGTAAAGCTGGTATGGCGGCGACAAACTGAAATCCGCAGGCGATAACGGCAGCGATAGAGGTCTCGTCTGAAAGATGGCGCTTTGCGCGGCAGCCGGCTGCGGCGCGTCTTCGGAGAAAGCTGCAGTCGTGCGGTATCGCGAGTTTACGAAACGCAGCCAGTTGTTTTCAGCTATTTGCGAGCTCGCCTGCGGCTTTGTTTTGCTCGGCGTTCTTGGTCATAGGCCTCGACGGGTATCCGCCCGATTGCTCGTCGGTGGCGCCGCCTTCGGCGCAGAGCGAAAAGGGGAATCGGCGGTATCGCCGCAATGGGCGGCATAGAGGACGAGCTGCTCTTTCGGCACGAGTCAGGTACGACCGTCAGCAGACGCGGGCGTTCCGCCATGTTTCTTCGTCGGGCAAGGTGGATGCGGTCTTCATCGTTGAGCTGCGATCTGGCAAAGCAGTTCCGTGGTGTGTGGGCAGCGGTGTGGAGGATTTGCCAATCGGCGGGCTATGGCGCGCGTCAAACGAAAGTGGCACAGACCAGCGATATTGCAAACCTTTGGAGAGCATGGCATGGTGACGATTTTGGACCAGTGCTCTCGTCGCTTGAAGCCGTAACGAGCCCTCGATTCGCACGACGAATGGGTCTTGCGCCAGGCTGATTTGGTCGTTGAGCCATTGACGGTGGGCGGCGGGACTGAGGCTGTCCTCTTCTCCGGAGAGGCACTCTACAGCTGATGGAAGTGCGCAGGGCCGCGCTTCGTCGCCGCGTGCAAACGTCGGTTTGCTGATGCCGCAGCGGCGGAGAGTATTGCAGCGCGGCGCAATCCGCTTTTTCCGCCGTAAACGGCGACGGATTCGGCGGCGGTATTTATCGCTGACACTCGGCTTCGCTGCGGTTGAGGTTGATACAGAGCTTGCGCGTCGTGGCCGAACAATGTCTGCCGGATAAGACAAAGCGCAGCGAGCCGGTCGGTCCGGGATTGAGCCAATAATCCAACAGCGCGGCAGCGCGAGGGCTTCCGGTGTGGCGAAACCGATTCTCGTGAGCAAAAACGCTGTGTATGCGCTCGTTTTCCAGCGCTTTTTGCCACCATCACGCCTTCGTTAAACGTCCTGACCAAGACGGCGATGCCGCCCAGAACGACCGTGCATGTCTGAATTTTAGACGACCCTCGGCAGCTTCGTCGAGCGTGTGGGCGATTTCGTCGGCGCATATTCGGAGGCACGGCGGCGCAAGATGTCTTTGTTGAGCACTTCATCGTCTTGCTGCCGGGCTAGCGACCACGCAATGCGGTGCGGCGCGGCGAAAGCCGGCTTTCTGGAAACGGGCGGCACCGACTTCGGTATAGGCTCCATGCCGTCCAAAGACGAAAGGACGGTTTTGCAGCGGAACAATGCGCCTATGCCGTTAATCGGCTTGGCATGACTGCGTGGTGATGGCCGCGCGTAGCTGTGGTAGCAGCGTCGGCTGCGGCTTGCAGATAGAGCGTAAATGCCGGCACCGCGAAAACCGTAAATGGCTTGCTCTCGGGTCGCCGACTAAGAATAAAGGCTGCTATGGCTGATGAAGATTTTTCGGCAGGCTCAGGCCGGTATTGCACGGTCGGTGTCTTGAAATTGGTCAATCAACGCGATGCGCCGAAGCGTTTGCGCCGACCGCCCGGAGCCAGTTGCGGAGTTGGCCTGCGGGTTGTCGGTTAATGCGTCGTAAACATCAAGCAGTAAATCGCGAAACCGCGTTCGCGTTTGGATCTGCTCGCTCCAGACCTGGCATTAAGATGGTCGAGCGGGTCGAGTGTGGAGCTGTAAGCGTGTCTTCTTCGGCTTGCGCGATGGCTGCCGAATCTCGCGCCGAAGATTCGCCAATATCTGCCAAAATCAGCAGCAAAAGGCGGCGGCATCGGGAGTGTTGCCTGACCTTGGACGCTAAAGCTTCTACGGCAAACATGCAGCTTTTTCCGCCGTCGTTTTGCTAAGCAGGAAGGGCATCGGATTGAGAGCGCGGATTGGAGTTCGAGAAAGACGGTTTCGACTGTTTTCCACGATATGAAGTTGCCGTCTAATATCGGACGGATGCGCCAGAGTGTTGCTTTCTAAAGCGTCCAGTCTGGAACGCACTTTTCTTTCATATGTTTTCCGAAAGTTTTCCTGCGCGGCGACTAAGTCTACTTCGGGCCGTCCTGGCTCAACTACGGACGGCTGACGAACTTGTATTGCGCGCAACATGGTTTATGTCGGCGTTTGCGCGGCATTGAAATACCAGCTTCGCCAAAACGGGATGATTGACGCGCGGTCGCGCCAAAAATCTTGAGCGGGAATCAGCGGGCGGTCGCGGATGTCTTCAGTCCAGCTCTGGACATCCATGGGCGCACGGCACACGCATAATCGCGCAAAATGCGTTGGCAGAAGCGCGCGAATGGGTATCAGTCGCGGCGTTGTCGAATTGTCCGATGGCGGCCTTGAGGGCGGACAATCAGCCGCGTCCGACTTTTCTTGAGCAATGCTTGCTGCAGCAAACCGGTCAGAAACACATCGCCCGGACGACTGCTTGGCGGCGGTATGCTTCAGGTCGTCTGAAAGATTGTCCGTATCCTCCACGCTCTCCAAAGCCTGCAATACTTCGTCCAAACGTGCGCTGAAGCGGGTTTTCAATCTCGCCGCCGTGCCGCCCAGCGAAAGGTAAACAGTACCAGTCACATGCTTTCGACCGGCATCTGCTCAGCAGCGCAAAGCGCGTGAATAAAGCCGCAATGCCGCTAGGCTTTGCCTGCAGTACCGGCAGAGGCTTCAATCAGATTGGTATTTCTGCTATGGCAGCGATGCTAGAGGATCGAGAGAGGCTGGAATGCAGTGGCGCATGATACAGAAGGCACAATTATCTATCTGCACGACAATCACAATGTAATTTAACATAATATACACTATGCGAATAAAGATGTATGCTTTATTTTGCAAATGTCCATCCTGCATGGTCATTACCCTTTCAAACTGCGTACAGCAAGCTCATCATCGTGAGTAACAACAATCAGGCTCGTATTTAATTCTGTTTTCAGATCCATCATCATGTCCAAAATGTTTTGGGCATCATCTAAATTACCCGTGTCGGTTCATCAGCCAGAAGGCATTTTGGGGCGTGTAACTAAGGCTCTTGCGATGGCGGCGCGCTGTCTTTCACCTCCTGACAGTTCGCTTGGACGGTGTAATATCCTTTTGTTTCAATCCAACTTTTTCGAGCATATCGCAGCTTGTGTTTGCTTCCGCTTTGTTTTGCCGATTAAAAGCGGCATCATCACGTTTTCAAGTGCAGAAAATTCAGGCAGCAAAATGATGGAACTGGTAAACAAAACCCAGATAATTATTGCGCAATTCTCCCAGTTGTCTCTGAGACATATCGCTTATGTCTTGATTCATCAAGGTAATTTTTCCCTCTGATGGTTTGTCCAAGCCGCCTCAAAATATGTAAAAGGGTGGATTTACTGCCACCTGACGAACCGATAATACTGATACCTTCTCCTTCTTTTACCTCAAGATTCAGGTTTTTCAATACTTGCACGTTTAATGAGCCGTCCTGTAACTTTTTCCGATATTTGTGCATTTCAAACTATATTGTTATTCATATCGTAAGCGCCTCCGCCGGTTGTGTTTTTGGCTGCACGCCAACTTGATAAAGTGTGCAAGGAATGCCAATCCTAAAGAAATACAGGAAATAACCGCCACATCCCGCATAGTTTACGTCGCTGGGCAAATAGTCGATAAAAGTAGATTTGTGAGTTGATAAGGTGGACGCCGAAAATCAAAGAATGCAACGATTTTTCCGACGTTCCAACCCAGTAATACGCCGCATACCACGCCGATAAGCGTTCCGAAAAAGCCTGCAAAAGCCCCTTGCACCATGAAAATTTTCATAACTCCTGATGGAGCAAGACCCAATGTGCGCAAAATGGCAATATCGGTTTGTTTCTCCGTTACCGCCATCACTAAGGACGATACCAAATTGAAGGCTGCAACGGCGATAATCAACGTCAGGATGATGAACATCATGCGTTTTTCCAACCTCTACCGCTTCAAAGTAGCTGCGGTTATTGAATGTCCAGTCTCTGACCCAAATTGAATCTTTTGGGAAGTCGGGATTAAATTTCGGTAAACGAGGGAGCATTTTGGCGTCAGCCAGTTTCAGGCGCAGCCCGCTGAAATTTCACCCAATCTATACAATACTTGGGCATCTTGGATATGCGTCATCGCCAGGGAATTGTCTACTCATATACGCCTGTTTTGACTAAAGCCTACGACGTTGAACTGTTTCAGACGAGGTACGACGCCGTAACACTGGCACTCAGGAGCGTAACGGTAACTTTTCCTCCGACTTCCGCGCCTAAAGCTTGAGCCAGGCCTTCCTAAAATAACATCGAAGTTACTGGGTTTCAGATCTGTCGAAACCGCCTGCAGGCATATCTTTTCCATAATCTACAACATTCTTTTCTTCGGATGTAAGATACCGTGGATTTGAACCTCTAACTCGCATTGGCAAGCAAGGCTTTGATCGGATATGTAAGGCGCGCTTTGCCAGCACTTTTTTATCTTTTGACGATTTCACGAAGGTTTTGCCACCCTAACCCATTGCCATTATCGTAATAACCGATTTCAGCATGAGGGGCGACATTCAGTAACTGCCTTCTGATTTCCTTTTGAAAACCGTTCATTACAGACAGTACGGTAATCAGAGCGGTACGCCCTAATGCAATACCGATAATTGAAATCATGCGATAAACGACATGAATCCATTGCGTCGCTCTGAGATAGCGAAGTCCGATCTATGTTTCCAAAGAAACCATCCGAATGCTCCAAATGTATGTTGAAAATCGAATATTGTACCGTAAAATACCGCCCTAGTCCGGAGTCATTCCGATAAGCCGACATCCGTATGTAAATGCCGACGGTCAAACTCGCTGGCACCGTAACTTCTGCCCTGAAGTCTTGCATAATCCAGCCATATGGCCTTATTCTGAGCAAAACGGCACACCACCGATATTAAAAAGGAAACAAACCTCATGAAAATCTGTAAAATTTTGTTTTGCCCATCATTGCTGCCGGCTTGGCTTTTGAGTGCCAATCATACGCAAAAGAAATCAAAATTAGTTCAAATAACACATCTTACTCTGATGCAGATGTTCAAAACTGGCTGCGACTGCAGTCGGGATGTAAGAAGACTCCGTCAGCCTGAATGCGGGCAGCGGGATTGTACCGTATCCGGCAACAGCGCGACAACCGGTAACATTTAAAGTCGGCAGCGGTTCGTCTCCGCAAATTCAAGGTGTAAACTGTAAATAATTTATCCGATTGATTTCGTTACATCAGTTTTCATATCAGCGTCGTCCCGAACATTTTCAGACGACCTTTTGTCGGTCATTGTTAGCGTTGATTGCCCTACTCTTCCGTCGAATCGGTTTTCAACATACGCCGTTCATATACTGCCTGTGCCAAAGTACCAGCATCGACGTATTCAAGCTCTCCTCCTAAAGGAATGCCTCGCGCAAGGCGGCTGACTTTATAGGGCAAAGGTTTGAATAATTCCGCCAACACATAGGCTGTCGCATCACCTTCGGCGGTAAAGTTGTTGCGATAATAATTTCTTCAACTTTGCTGTTTTGCAGGCGTGCAACCAGTTTGTCTAAAGAAATATGAGAAATATCCATGCCTTGGGCAGGACTGACCTGCCCCATTAAAACGAAATAAAGTCCGTCATGGCAATTGGCTGTTTCCATATTGGAAACATCGGCAGGCATATGGACTATCATCAGCCTGCAGTGATCACGGTTGGCATCCGAACAATCTTGCATAAATCACTTTTCGCGTATTGTTGCACATCCGGCAATGCTGAACCTGCAACAAAGCGTATTGCAAAGCCTCAACCAAATTTTGGGCTTTCCTGTTGTTTATGCTGCAAAAGTTGATGTGCCATCCTTGTGCAGACTTGGGACCGACATTGCAGAACTTTCAAAGCGTTAATCAGGCGTGCAACGCATCGAAGCGATTTACTCATCAGACGACCTTTGAGGGCTTTAGAACGAAACGGTCGGGAACATCTGACCGTTTGCTTTAAAATGTGCCGTTTTATTCGGCAGAATTATCCAGTTTTTGCGAACCTTGAACCTGCTCAATCTGTTTACTCAGATATTGCAGCAACTGGCTGAATATATTGGCAGATTGATTTTTGTACCAAAGCCCGTTTAGCTAGCGGGAATCTGTGCCGAAACATTTTCGCGACAACAATGCTTTTGAACTCCATAATAACTGGCGAAGGCAGCTCTTCCAACAAAGCAAAAAGCCGGTTTGCCATTCGCAGGGCGGGCTTTGATCAATTCGTTGTAGGCTCGGGCGGCATGGATTTTCGAGCGTCCTGTGCTGACAACTGCTCAACGGGCGACCATTGCAAATCTACGTTCTTTCCTGCTTTCAAGTCCGCCAAAGTTTCTTGCGCTTTCTCGGCAAGTTTTCACCGATTCGCTGCGACATAGGAAGCCTGAACTTTATCTCTCGCTCGGTAAATCCGGCTGTCACGGACTCTTTTTGGCGCGAACGACCCAAACGGTATTGTTGGCTCAGTTGATAATGTCTGAATTGTGCTCTTCCGACATCTTCGCTGAATGCCGCGCTACGTCAACGCATCGGGCATACTCTGCTGCTTTGGCACGGCCCGCGCTCAGCCATTGATCGGAAGTTTCGATTTTCAAACCTAGTCGCCGCCTCATCTAAGGAATTCGGATGATTAAACGCTTCTTCAGCGAGTTTTTCTTGGAGGCATTAAAATCGGCGGAGGCTGCTCTAAAGCAGCCCCTAATCGCGCTTTTCTTTTATCGAACCCAGGCTTGGGGGCATTTTGTGGCAATGCGGCAACTTCTTCGTCGAATGCTTTTTGACTTCATCCGCACTGACGCTTTGTTTCTCCGCCAAATGAGTGCTGCATTATGGCAACGTATTCAAGCTTCACGGCTTGAGGAATCAGATAATCTTTTATGCGCTTCATAATAACGCGCGGCATCATCCGTTTTGATTTGTGCCGCATGTTTCCCGGTCTGAATGTAAATGAACGGATGGTACGGTTTGACTGAGCCAGCTTAATCAGCTGCTCTGGCTTGAGAATCGCTGATACCCGCCCTGTTTCTGAACCAGGGTTAATCAAATTTTGTAAGGCAAAACTGCTCGCGCAAATCATCAATGAATTGGTCTTCGGACATATGGCGTTGGCTCAGATTAGCGTAAACAATGCCTGACTGAATTCTACCGTTGGCATCATGAAATGCCGGATCATCGACAACAGCCTGCTTAACCTGATCCATAGACACATCTATGCCCATCATCTTTGCGCCCTCTTTCAGATAGGCACGCTGGAACCAGCCTACAAAGATGGCTCGCGGTTTTGCCCGCCGCCTGCGCCTGATCCACCTGTACGGCATTATTTAAGGTGTATCGTTTATTTTTCGCCGCCGACCTTGACGATATAGTCGGAGCCGGAGTTCCTCGCAGTTTCGACACCAAAGCCGACAAAGGTCAGCGCGATCAGACCCAGTAGGATTTGGGCGGGAGTTTTATATTTTTCAACGGTATGGAACATATTGGTTTGAGGGCGTACTGGTTAATGGCAAACGCGCATTGTAGCGTTTTTCGGTGACTCCGCATCTTTCAGACGACATTTTATTCCGAAAAATCTTCTGATAGTTTTTCGACAGAAAACTCGACGTAAACCCCTGTCCCTCTTTACTGCAAACCGGACGTTTGATCGAAACTTGGATTTTTCCGCATCAGTCGGACCGCCCTCGTCCGGACTACTTTTCGGCAGTTGACGGTCGGCATCGTCAGTTTGCGCCATGTCGTACCATCGTTTGTTGAGCAGGATTTCTAAAGAACCTGTTCCAGCCATTGGCGGATAACTGCCTCGCTCGGGCGTTTTTCTTAAAATCGGTAACTCGTACACAATATCATTTTCAGCCAACCAGTTGCGTGCCTTTTAACAGTGTCGCACCCCAGATTCCGTATAATTCGATCATGCTGTTTCTTTCTTGCTGATGCTTGGTAAGCTCTCATTTTACTACATTCCCCAAGTGAAATAAGCTAGAATACCTGTCCGCAACTCCCTTTAATCGGGAAACAGGTTATAGAAGGATTCACCATGCAAAGCCAGTTTACCTTTTTCAGCGTCATCCGTGTCGGCGGAGAAGATCGCGCTTCATTTCTCCATGGCCAACTATCCAACGACATTAATCACTTACCTGTAAATCATGTCCTGCTACGCGACTTACAACACACCTAAGGGACGTGTTTTTGCTGAATATGGTTGTATTAAACCGAGGGAAGATTTATTGCTGGTTGCGGCGGCGGATTTGGCTGAATCGATCGTGAAACGGCTGCGTATGTTCGTATTGCGCGCCAAAGTCGAATTTACCCCTACCCGATTTTTGCCGTTGCAGGTATGCTCGATGAAAGCTGCCCATGCTACCCCGCCCGACCCACTCCAGCCTTTCTTTTCGAGGCATCACTGGAAAACGGTGTATATACCATTCCCCGCCCCATAAAGGTCGTCTGAAAATCGCGAGGCGGCGCTGCTGCCCGAACATGATGCCCAAAGCCGAAAATGCGTGGAATCTGCGACGAAAATCCGCAGCGGCTATCCATGGATTTCGCTGCGACCAAAGAAACCGCTGTTGCGCAAAATGCTCAACCAACACATCATCGGCGGCGTACATTTCAAAAAGGCTGCTATCCCGGTCAAGAAATTATTGCGCGCGCCCAATATCGAGGCCAAGTAAAAACGCGGGCTGGCGGTGGCTGAGCGGAGATTCATTGGAAGCAGCAGGTGTAGGCGTGGTTTCGAAGCTGCTGAAGCCGGACAAATCATCAACACTGCGCTAACTGAAAACGGCAGCTTAAGCCTTGCTGTCATCAAGTTTTTCCGCAGCGCAATCCCTCTTACGGATGCAGACGGCAACGTATTGGAGCAGGGAAAACTTTTCTTTTCCGTCTGAAGATAGCTCGGTCCAAACTGATACGGTCGTCTGAAATCTTTTCGAATAAGGTTTCAGACGACCTTGTCCCCTCTACACCCCTGTTTCGACGGCTGTTTATAATTCTCCCACACACCCCCTACTCTTTCCCCATGAAACTCAACCCCCAACAGCAAGCCGCCGTCAAATACCTCGGCGGGCCTCTGCTCGTGCTTGCCGGCGCCGGTAGCGGCAAAACCGGCGTGATTACGCAAAAATCAAAGCATTTGATTGTCAACGTCGGCTATCTGCCGCATACCGTCGCCGCGATTACCTTCACCAACAAAGCCGCTACGGAAATGCAGGAGCGCGTCGCCAAAAATGCTGCCCAAGTCGCAAACGCGCGGGCTGACGATTTGCACGTTCCACTCTTTGGGCATGAAGATTCTGCGCGAAGAGGCGAACCATATCGGTTACAAAAACTTCTCCATCCTCGATTCCACCGACAGCGCGAAAAATCATCGGCGAACTTTTGGGCGGCACGGGCAAAAGAAGCCTTATTCAAAGCGCAGCATCAGATTTCCCTGTGGAAAAAAACGATTTGAAAACGCCCTGAAGACGTACTTCCAGACGACCTCCAACGCATGGGAAGAACAAATCGCGCGCGTGTATGCGAGCTATCAGGAAACCCCTACAAAAGCTATCAGGCGGTGGACTTCGACGACTTTAATCCGCCTGCCCTGCCGTGCTGTTGCAGCAAAACAGCGAAGTGCGCAACAAATGGCAGCGGCGGCTGCGTTATCTGTTGGTTGACGAATGTCAGGACACCAATACCTGCCAATTTACGCTGATGAAGCTCTTGACCGGCGCGGAAGGCATGTTTACCGCCGTCGGCGACGACGACCAGTCCATCTACGCATGGCGCGGCGCAAACATGGAAAACCTACGCAAAATGCAGGAAGACTATCCGCAGATGAAAATCATCAAGCTGGAGCAAAACTACCGCTCCACTGCGCGGATTCTCAAAATCGCCAACAAAGTGATCGAAAACAACCCCAAGCTGTTCACCAAAAAACTTTGGTCGCAGTTCGGCGAAGGCGAAATCGTCAAAGTCGTTGCCTGCCAAAACGAGCAACACGAAGCCGACTGGGTCGTCAGCCAAATCGTCAAGCAGAAGCTGGTCGGCGGCGACAAAACCCAATACGCCGATTTCGCCGTGTTATACCGCGGCAACCATCAGGCGCGGATTTTTGAAGAAGCCTTGCGCAGCGCGCGTTCCTATCAACTCTCCGGCGGACAGAGCTTTTTTCGACAAAGCCGAAATCAAAGACGTTTTGTCCTATTTGCGCCTGCTTGCCAACCCAAACGACGATCCTGCCTTCTTGCGTGCCGTAACCACACCCAAGCGCGGCATCGGCGATGTAACGCTGGGCAAGCTCAACACCTACGCGCACGAACACGAATGCAGCCTGTATGAAGCTGCGCAAAACGAAGAAGCCCTTTCGCTTTGCTGAACAACACCAACCGCCAACACCTGCAAGCCTTTATGGATATGTTCGGCAGCTACCGCGCCAAAGCCGAAACCAGCGAAGCGGGCGAACTCATCAACAGCCTGCTCAAAGAAATCGATTACGAAAACCACCTGTTGGCCAGTGAGGAAGGCAAAGCAGGCGAAATCAAATGGCGCAACGTGAGCGACCTGACCGGCTGGCTGGAGCGCAAAGGCGAACAAGACGGCAAAAACATCATCGAACTTGCCCAAACCGTCGCCTTAATGACGCTCTTGGAAGGCAAAAGCGAAGAAGAAGTCGATGCCGTCAAACTTCGACCCTACACGCCTCCAAAGGCTTGGAATACCCCTACGTCTTCCTTGTCGGCTGCGAAGAGGGCATCCTGCCGCACAACGACAGCATCGAAGAAGACAACGTCGAAGAAGAACGCCGCCTGATGTACGTCGGCATCACCCGCGCCAAACGTCAACTCACTTTGACCCACTGCGTCAAACGCAAAAACAAGGCACATGGCAGTTCCTCGAACCCAGCCGCTTCACAGACGAAATGCCGCAGGAAGACATCAAGATTTTTAGGGCGCAAAGGCGGCGAACCGATTGTGAGCAAGGAAGAGGGCTGAAGCCATCTGGCGGGAATGTTGGATAGCTGGCGGCGAAGGAAAAACTCTAAATACGTAATACGTGAAAATGAAAAAGTCGTCTGAAAATCGTTTGGGAAATAAATCCTAAAACGTTTTCAGACGACCCACTCAACAATTGTGAAGCAAGCTGTTCATATTTAGATTCTTGTAAGTCATTTTTCAGATTCAGCCCGGTCGGTACTTGAAAAAGTACAAAAATGTATCCGCTCACAAATAAAAATCATCCGAAATGAGCTGTCCGATGTTGTGAGTTCGAGTTTTATTTCAACCGTTTTAATGCGCCAAACGCTAAAATTCCCATTTTAGATATTGTTAAAATAAAATTTATCCTAATCGTTTAATATAATATAAATATGAAATCTACCTCCATCTGGTTGGCAATATTGGCGGGTGCGCTTGGTCTGTTTATTACCAGCAAAACCGCTATTTCTTTTCAGACGACCTTATCCACCCGCAAACCGGTCAAGACCGTTCGTCCGTAGAATCTTTAAGCGGCCTGAGCTACTATAATTTTTGCGAGCCGCTGCCGGTTTGAATCTCTGTCGAATTCCCCGGTATTGGAACGCTCAGCCCGCAGGCACGCCAAATATCTGCTGATCGATCCTGAAGACAGCCATGACGAAAAAAACATCGAAACAATCAATTTTACACCGGATACAAGCCCTTCCGACCGCGCCCGCAAGGCCAGGCTATTATTTCGATGGGGTTCATGAAAACATCAGCACGGGCGAGTACCGCCATCAGGATGGATTTAAAAGCACCTTGTCCTGCACGAGCAAACCGATGCCCTGATGACGAGCCATTTACCACCGTTTTTCTTTGGCCAGTCGAAAATATTGACGAAGCGGGCGTAGCTGTTGAGCATGGCAACGGAAAACCGCCGTCGTCTTCAATCAGGGCAACCGGCAGAGATTCAATCATTGGTGTTCGTTAGGGAGATCTTATCCGGAAGCAGGTCGCCGTTTCCATCAAAAATTCTTGTTTCAATGGCTCTATCGTTTACGCCGACGAGATTAAAAATCAAACAAAATTAGCGTATATCGCTTATCCGAAGGAAATTTTTGCCGCGCCGAGTTTTTACGGCGAACATCCTGATCCCATGCCCGGGTTATGGGATTTACCGGAAATCCCGTCAGCATTGCATTTTTCAGACGATGAGAGTGAAGTCAAGATGCTGTCGTTCAAACTTTATCAAGGCAAAAACAGAAATCGACAAAACCAAAATTTTGGATAAATACACAGATCCAAACGGACGAGTTGACCGACAAACAATTCGCGCTTTTTCCCGCTATCGCCGCTCGAGATACGACACTGCCTACCGCGCCGTATTCGAATACAGTCAAAACAGTAAGAAACAGAAAGCAGAATGGACATTCAAAACCAAAAAGCCCGATTATCCCTTATTTTCGTCGTCAATGGCGGAGAAACGCTTGCCGTCAAACCGGATAACATTTATTTCATTCATTGGAAAAAAACCACTGGTGTCTTCGCGAATGCGAAAAATCACATTCCGCCCGCGAGGTGATGCAAAAGCTTGAGGGTTTTGGAACGCAAACCCGGAGGCTTCCTCGTTCGCCTCAAAGGAAAAACCGGCACAGCCATGCGCCTGATGCCGAATGAAGAAACAGAAAAAGCAGTTGTCCTGCTTTATCGAGTAAGCCTGATAAAGCAAAAGCCAAGGTCATCGAAACAGGCGTTTTCGTTTCGAGACGACCTTAACCTTTTTATCGAAATTAGCCTGCAAAACTGATAGAATGACCCGACTTCAAGTTCAGCAACCCTTGCGCAGCCATGAGCCGTCATCACAAAATCAATGCCAATACCCGCTATGCCTTCATTTCTATCGCTTTAATGGTTTCGGCGTTTTTAATATTTGCAGGACTGATGATGTTGCCTTTGGGCTTAAACGGACAGACGAGGATAAATCTGATACGCCTGTCCCTTTATTCAATTTTGCTGTTTGCTGCGGCCGGGGGCGTTTTTTCCATCAGAGTTGCGTGGCTGCGTAAAAAATCCGGAGTATGACCGTGAACGAAGACAACCTTATTCCGACGGAAATCCGTCTGTCGAAAGACCGAGCATTGCTGACGCTGCGTTACGATGCCGATGAAAACCACTTTCCGCAGAGTTTTTGCGTGTTTATTCGCCCAGTGCGGAAGTGCGCGGACACGGCGTAGGGCAGGGAGGTTTTACAAACCGGAAGGCAAGCGTTACCGTTACCGATTTGGAGCCGGTCGGTAATTATGCCTTGAAAATCACTTTTTCAGACGGCCACAACAGCGGCCTGTACGACTGGGCCTATCTGCACAAACTGGCACACGATCACGACGCACTTTGGACGGACTACCTGCGCCGTATGGAGCTGGCTGGCGCGTCCCGTATTCCTTCTCCTGACGATTTGAATGCCGAACGAAAAACCGGCCATACCTGTGGCAGCGGAGGTTGTGGCGGAAGACATTGACGAAAAGGTTGTCTGAAAAGATGGAACTGCAATTTTTAGGTACCGGAGCAGGCTGCACACAACGTCAAAGGTGTATGAGGCGAAAAATATATTTCCTACGTCGAAAAGTGATTGGCGATTTTTCGACGTATTCAATATCTGAATTCACATTATTTTAATTTTTAGATTTATCAAAAGGCAGGCAACATGAGCGACCACAAAACCCATTTTGGTTTCAGTACCGTAGATGAGAACGAAAAAGGCAGCAAAGTAGCCGAAGTATTCCATTCGGTGGCGAAAAACTATGACATTATGAACGATGTGATGTCCGGCGGCCTGCACCGTGTTTGGAGCTTGTTCACCATCAATACCGCACGCGAAAAAGGCGACAAAGTATTGGATATTGCCGGCGGTACGGGCGAGTTGTCTCGAGGCTGGGCCAAACGCGCGTGGGTAAAGAGGGCGAAGTCTGGCTGACTGACATCAACTCTTCGATGCTGACCGTCGGACGCGACCGACTGCTCAACGAAGGCTGATTCTGCCGGTATCGCTGGCTGATGCTGAAAAACTACCGTTTCCCGACAACTACTTCAATCTGGTTTCTGTTGCGCTTCGGTCTGCGCAACATGACGCACAAAGATGCCGCGCTGAAAGAGATGTACCGCGTGTTGAAACCGGGCGGCACGCTGCTGGTATTGGAGTTTTCCGAGTCTACAAACCACTCGAAGGCGTGTACGACTTGTATTCCTTCAAGCTTCTGCCGGTTGTGGGCAAACTGGTTGCGAAAGATGCCGACAGCTATCAATATCTGGCGAATCCATCCGTATGCATCCCGATCGAAACTTTTCAAAACGAGATGATGCTGGATGCGGGGTTCGACAGCGTGGATTATCATAATATGAGCGCAGGGTATTGTGGCATTGCATAAAGGCGTGAAATTCTAATAAAATTCCCAAAAGATTCTAAATTCCTGCCAAGATATTTAAGGATTTCTCACAGAGCCCTCTGCAGCAAACCGCAAAGGTTTCAATCTGTTGATTCCCGAAGACAAAATAAACCCTTACTATTTTCCAGTAAGGGTTTGTGAAAATCTAACACGCCCACGGGGATTCGAGACCCCGGTTGCCGCCGTGAAAGGGCGAGTGTCCTAGGCCTCTGGACGATGGGCGCGTAACCGTTGCGAACTATACATAAGCGATCAAAACACTGTCAACGGGTCTGGCGTTTTTGTGGTCAAACTGGTTCCAGACGACCCTTCTGCTCCTTATCTTTGTATCGGCTGCCTGTATAATGCCGCTTAATGAAAAGGAAACAAACCATGTGGTTCAAGCAGATCAGTTTTATCCGCTCAACAAAGAAAAAGCTGCCCGAGCGGACGTACTTGCCGACAAACTTGCAGAGGCTGAGATTTACCCGCTGCCAAGGTTTGGATTGGTCCAGCGAAGGCTGCTGCACCGGTTTCGTTCTCTCCCGAACTCGTTTTCCCTGCCGATTTTACTTTTGCGCGTCGCCCTGAAAAGAAAGAAAAAGTCCTGCCTGCCGGCGTCATCCGCGATATTCTGGAGAAAGGTTGCGGAAATTCAAAACAATGAAGCCCGCAATGTCGGTCGTAGGAAAAACAAGAGCGTAAAGAGCAAATTACAGACGACCTGCTGCCCCGCGCATTTACCCGCAGCAGTCGTACTGAAGCGGTGTTCAACACCCGCCACGGCTATCTGCTCGTCAACAATGCGGCTTCCGCCAAAGCGGAAAAACATCCTGACCAAGCTGCGCGAAGCCTTGGGCGGTTTGGAAGCTCGCTGCCGAATGCCAAGCAATCGCCCTCTTCCCTGATGACCAGTGGCTGTTGCAAGGGCATTGCGAAGGCGGTTTTGAATTGGACAGCGATTGCGAACTCAAAGCGTGGGCGATGTTGTTCCCGTCGTCAGTGTCCAAACAAGGTTTGACCGCTGATGAGTGGTTCAACACGTCAAAACGGCAAAACCGTGACCAACTGGGCTTGGTGTGGCGCGAGCAAATCGCCTTCGCTCCTCGCAGAGACTTCACGCTCAAGCGCATCCAATACCTCGACGTATTGCAGGAAGAAGCCGAGAGCAACGGCGACGATGCCGCCAGCCTGCGCACGCCTCGCAAATCCTGATGGCGGAATCCGTCAGCACCATGTTGGAAGAACTGGTTTCCTATTTGGGCGGCTGGCAAGACTAATTTTTCAGACGATCTTGCACGATAAAGGTCGTCTGACCTAAATCAATGGACAACCTTATGTTTCTAAACGCTTCGCATTTCCTGCCCGCTTGCCATTGTGCCTCCCGGCCTCAGCCGCCGTCCTGACTTCCTATCAGGGCAGGCTGCACTACGATGACGGCGATGTCAGCAAGACAGCAACCTGCCGGCAAGGCACATGGCGCTGCCAAGACGGACGCAGCTACACCGGCGCGTTTAAAAACGGCAAATTCGACGGACAAAGGCGTTTACCGTCTCCACCAACCGCGAAAACCTTCATCAGGCCGTTCAGTTCCAGCAGCACCAGTTCCGCAACATGGTACTGTCGGGCACGTTCAAAAAGGCCTGGCACAGCAGCGTGCCGCCTCGCAAGACGGCGAAACCGTTTTTCGCCGTGAAATGCGAAACGGCATGATTAAAGTGAAACTGCCCCAAAAACCATCGCCCGCCCGCATTTTCAGAACGACCTCTCCGCGGGCGTCGTCAAAGCCTAGAAAAACAGGGGAGAAAACATTATGAGCATCAGGTCGAGCAAATGGATACGCCGCATGGCGAAGAGTTCGGCATGTCGAGCCCTTCGAGGCCGAACCAAATCAAAAAGCCAGACGGCAGCATCATCTCCTACAGCACGTCCAGCCACGGCTACGACATCCGCTGCGCCAACGAGATTTAAAATCTTCGCCAACATCAACAGCACCATCGTCGACCGAAAAACTTCGACCGAAAAACTTCGTTACCGTCGAGACGACGCTGCATCATCCGCCGAATTCCTTCGCACTGGCGCGCACGGTCGAATAACTTCCGCATCCGCGCAACGTCCTGACCGTCTGCTTGGGCAAATCCACCTACGCCCGCTGCGGCATCATCGTCAACGTCACCCGTTCGAGCCGGAATGGGAAGGCTACGTTACCCTCGAGTTTTCAACACCCACCCCCTGCCGCCAAAATCTACGCAGGCGAGGCGGTGGCAGATCCTCTTCTTCCGAGGCGACGAAATCTGCGAAACTTCCGCCACAAAAGAACCGCCAACAGCAAATACGCCGGGTCAAACCGGCGTCTCTGCCGAAAACCTGATGATTGGACTTGTGAAGGCTGTCCGCAGGAATTTTTTCGGAATAAGCAGAACTGCGTATCCAGGTTCAGCCAAAGCATTTGCAGCTACAATACTATGAACCTTTAGGCGGAACCATAATAATCAAAAGGTCGTCTGAAATCTTAAATCCGGTTTCAGACGACCTTTTCTCATCAAATTAAAAACTTATCTTTTGGGCGACAGTTTATCGACCAGACCGCCGTCAGCGAAGATTTCTTCATGATTTCATCCCATGCCAGATTTTTCGTTGGGACTGAAGGTTTCGATTTCGGAAATCTGCTTTGTGTGCAGCAAAGACTTCGGCATTGCGCGGGCGAAAGGTGGGAGTCTGGCGGCAGCTCCTGCGCGGGTTTGCTCCATAGATATTCAAATATTCTTTGGCGGCTTCTGCGTACCTTTCTTGTCGGCAACGCTGTCCACAACGGCAGCAGGGGTTTCAGACAGAATGGTGATAGCTCGGATAAACAATTTCAAACTGATCTTGGGTCAGTGCTGACGTGATTCGCCTCGTTTTCAAAAGTAACCAAAACACGTCGCCGATATTGCGCTGACTGAACGTTGTCGTTGCAGCATCGTCCGCCGTTTTCAAACACAGGCGTGTTTTTTCAGGACGGATGCGGCAAATTCCTGAGCTTTGGCTTCATCGCCGTTGTTGGCTTTCAAAAGCCGTAAGCGTATGCGCCAAGGAGCTATAGCAGCCATTTACCGGAAGTTTTCAGGTTTGCAGCGTACGATTTTGACACCGTCTTTCGCCAAAGTCGTTCCAGTCTTTGATTTGTTTGGGATTGCCTTTGCGGACAGGAGAACGGTTACGCTGGTATAGGAACGGCATTGTCCGGCGAGACGTTTTGCCCAATCGGGTTTAATCAGCCCTTTCTGCGCCAACAAATGATGTCGGAAGTCTGGTTCATGGTAACGACATCCGCCGCCAGTCCGTTGGCAACAGACAATGCCTGTTTGCTGGAACCGCCGTGCGACTGTTGGATGTCTGATGTCTGCGCCGTTGTGTTTACTTTGATATTCTTTTGACAAACAAAGGTTGTATTCTTTATAAAAATCTCGTGCCACATCATGAGAAACATTCAACAGTTTGCACCTTTGCCGTCTGCCGCAGGTGAGCGACAGCGAGCGGTGTTTTTGTTCGGATTACGGCGAGCATGCCGCTAAAACAGCGGCGGCGAAAAAGGGCGGTTGTGCGGACAGTCATTTTGTTCTCCAGATATTTGATAGGGCACACTTTATACCGACGTTTTCAGACGACGAAATAATGTTGCTTTCGGGTTTTAGCGGTTTTGGTTATACCAAAATTCGGTCAAGGCCTGTTGATTTTCATCTGTATAAGGACTTGAAAAGCATGCGGTTTTGCGAACAATGAACTTTCGAGGCGCATCGAACTCCTCCATATTACGGAACTTTATTTTTCAGCATGGCGGAATTTCATTAAACGACGCATAGTATTTTAATACTCTAAGAAATAGTTGCAGGAAACTGACCGAACGATTAATACAAGTCAAAACCGATACTAGATGTGTGATTAATCCCCGCCTGAAAACCTTTGCTTTTCCTAGCTCCCAATATAGAATCGAAGAAAAATTACTTAATATTACATTACACGGTTTACTCGCTTTTTAGATTTAAAAATTGTTAACAAACTAAAGGCCAGCATATGTCCGCGAACGAGAAACTCAACCCTAGCGTCCCAATTGCTATGGACTGCTCTTATGGTAGGTGTCTTGGCTACCATGGCTGTGGTCAAACCCGGCCTATCAGCACGCGATTACCGATGTCAGTGGTTCTTCTATACTGAAGTTTGACTGGCTGATTATGTGCTGCCTCTGTTGGCATTTACCAGTATGTATGGTCGTTGCTTTGTCCCCCTGTCGGCAATATCCGGTTGGGCGGAAAGGATGCCCAGCGGAATATTCATTCTTTTCTTGGATGAATATGCTGCTTTACCGCCGGTATCGGATGCGGTATCGTGTTCTTCGGCCCGGATTGAGGCGCTGGGCACTATTATCATTCGCCCATCGGTATACAGAGCAAAACTTGCCTGAATACCAGAAAGTGGAAAATACGATGAGCCTTGCGTTGCATGTATGGGGCATTCCGGCTGGTCACTTTATACCATCGGCGGTCTGGTGCTGCGCATATTTCATGCATCAGCACTAAAACAGAATGCTACGCCCTCTGCGCCGCTGGAATATGCGTTCAAACGATATGGGCAAAACCATTGGGCATTGCGATTACAGGCATAGCGATTATTTCGATTGCCATGTCGGTTTCATCTTCCATTGCCATGGCTTCCACCCAAATTTCTTCTGGTCTGAAAAATCGCCACTGCGAGACAAACTTCAGCTACAATAGGCTGGCAAACCGTCGTTCTGATCATTATCAGCTTCCCTTTATACTTTGGGCGCTGTGTTGCCGATTGAAAAAGGGATGAAATGGCTAGGTGATTTGACCGTGGTTTTGTCTTTTGCTCATGCTGGTCTTTGTTTTCTTGGTTGACGACCACTTCCTCAGCAATTTGGTCGTATCTATCGGCAATATTCTCCTCAAAACCGTTCGCCCATTCTTTTCCGAGCTTTATTTGTTCCATAACCTGCGATTGGTTGGTATGGTATCCGATGGCTTACTGGGTATGGTGGATTACTTGGACTACCGTTTGTGGGCGTTTTTCCTCCTAAATTTCCAAAAGCCGCACTTTGCGCGAATCTGCGTAGCTGCCGATTATGGTACCAGTCGGCTTCTTGGTAATCTGGTTTTCCCGTATTCTCGGTTCCAGCCTGCTGACACCGTCGAAGGTAGCGGACGCTTGGCGGAAATCTGCCAATAGAGGCGACTACGAAGGCACATTCTATTACCTGCTCAATATGCTGCCCTGTCTTTTCGCAACCAAACCGCTGACTGTGGTTCTGTTCCGTCGCTTCGTGGTGACTACGCTTGACTCCGCCATTTCTCTAGGTATTATGACCAGCTAACGACGGACGCCGTGAAAAACAAAACCCGCGCAGTAATTTGGGCTATCTTGATGTCGCTTATCGCCTACGCCGTGATTGTTACCGGCAAGATGGAAGGTATTAAAGCTGTCGGCTCATTCTCCGGCTTCCGTTTGTATTCATTATGTACTTATGGTTCAACCGCACTTTGGCAGCCAACTCAAACGCGATGCCCCGCATATCTCGCCGCGAGAACCTGTAAAGACAAGGAGTAAACCGTGGAAAAACAAATTATGTATTTAAATCAAAAGCGTTCGAGACAACATTCTCGAAACTGTATTGATGGTTTTTGGTTCTCGCCTTTACGCTATGTCATCAACGGCACTTCATTGAAAAGACGATTAAACATTTACAGATCGAGGCATTACCGCCTACGCCTAATGATTGAGGGAGGCACGATGTCCCAGACACCCCCGCCTCCCGTGCCTGAGTTGGCCGAAACCTGCGAACGCTATTTGAAACTGGTGCGCCCGCTGCAGGTGATGAAGCTTTTGAAAAGAAACCGCAGCAACCACCCGTAATTTCGAGATCGGGCAAAGGCAAGAGTTGCAAGCCGCGTTGCAGCAATTCGCGGCAGAAGTCGAAACCAGCTGGTTGATCGACGCCCTGGCTCGACTTATCTGCGCGTGCGCAATCCGCTGCCTCTGGCCAGCAACGTAGGTTTCAACATCCAAACTCAAGGTAAAGGATTTGGCGGAGTGGGCATCGGCATTGGCTAGCGGTGATGCGCTGATTACCATCAGCGCATTCCCGTGCTCGCAAACCCCGCAGGTACGCCCGTATGCATGGAGCAATGGAAAATTTTGCAGGGTGCCGCGCGCGTACCGCAAAAGAGTCGACAGTTCCGCTTTTTCGCCCGAATGGCAGCCGCCACGTCGGCGTGTTGCACTAGCGGTTTCTACTACCGCATTGCTGCGCTCGACGAACAATTTGAAGCCTACCATCCCGATGCGTTCAGACAGGGCATTTGAAGAAATCCTCCGATACCCATCAAAACAAATATCCGATAGCCGTACCTGCTGCTTGGGCGGCAACGAAACCGCCCGCGTGTACCAAGCCCTGCAACAGCGCGACGACAACACCCGCCTGCTGGAACACATCGAACAAGACCTGTTCCCATCAGCATCAGCAGCGAAGACCTCGATGCCGACGGCGATCTGGCGCAAAACTGCGCTCAACCCAAGCAAACGTTTGTGCCACAAACCCACCACCTATTGTTATACACCAGCACCAAACGCGCTGTATCTGCATTGCGAACACCACTTGGGCCGATCGGCGGCGCGCTCAAAGGCATCGTGTACCCTTGCCGCTGCCAAACTGGCTGCACGCGGCGGCAAGAAAACCCGCCCTGCCGTCTACCGCTACAGAATGGCGGTTGGATGCCGACTTGCTGAAAAACTGGGACGGCAGCGGCAAAACTATGCCAAACAGGCTGACCAGATGCATGTAACCAGCGTTACCATCCCGTTCAGCGACTGATCTATTCCCAAAGGCGTGAGCCAAGACGCGTGATGCAATTCCTCCCGCAATATGCCCAACTAACCACACGGCAGCGTCCGCGCTATACGAAGCCGTTGACGTAGCCACTTCAAAACGGCCGCACCGAATGCGTGCGTCCCGTTTCCAACGAATCGCTGGTCTTCGTCAGCACCTTATTGCAGGAAAAAACCTTCGCGAAGCACTGGAGCCGCGCTTGCGAACACAAAAGCCCGCATCAAAGCCAGCAAACTCGGCCAGGTGCCAACCGCCACCTGCTCGGTCTGCAACTGATGGCGGCCAAAGCCAACAGCTACCCGTATTTTTCAAAGACGAAGGCTGCAAACCTTTACCACCGATTTCCTCTCCACCTCAACCGTAGGCGACAACAGCACGGTAGTGAACTTTGCCCCCACCTCGGTTGGCGGCAGGCATCAACTACACCATTACGCCCGAAGGCTGGCTGTATACGGTAAGCCATACCGCAGAGCAACAACAGAAAAGTCAACGTATTTGTGGAGAGCTCGAAAGTTGGCGGGAAACATTTGCTTGAATTTCTCAACGCCTGACGGAATGCCTGCCTAAAGTCCGTTTTCTTTTTCAGGCGGGTAACCTCTGACTGAAACAGGCTTTCCGGCTGCGAGGGCGCAAATAAGGACGCAATCATTCCAGCCGTATCCAATCTCAAACAACGTCGTCTGAAAACAGGCATAGCAGGTTTCGCTAATGCCGTATTTTTCGAGACGACGTTTTTATCTAAACCCCAAAAGAGGACTACTCTATCCCAATATCCAAACACGGCTTCGCCGCAATATGCTTTGCCTGCTTCAGTCATATGCGCGGGTTTGTAGGCGGCGAAGGCGTAGGTCAGGTCAGCGCGGAAGGTGTCTTTGTCTGCTTCGCCGGTGTCGCAGTTCAGTCCGGTCGGGATGTCCAGCGCGATTTTGAAACCGTCGGCTTGGTTCAGTAGGTGGCAGACGGCGGCGGCTGTCTCGAACGTGCGCCGCTGAAGCCTCGTTCCGAAAATGCCTTCGATAACGAGGTCGTAACCTGTTTTTCAGACAACCTTCCAGTTCATTGGTGCGGATAAAGCTGACACCGTCTAAAAGTGATTCAAACGCTCTTGATTCAACTGCGCCAGCGGCGACAGTTTGTCCCCAAGACGAAAGCGACATCTACCCGCCAATCATGCCCCGACAACACGCGCGCGATAACCAAACCGTCGCCGCCGTTGTTGCCCTTTGCCGCAAACGATTAACGCGCGTCCTGCTTTGGGGAAACGGCGCAGCAAATCCCGCGGCGGCGGCTTGTCCCGCGTTTTCCATCAGTTGCTCGAAAGTCGTGCCTTTATCGACTGCCATTTGTTCGTGTTCGCGCATTTCTGCGGCGGTGTAGATTTTCATCATTCGCTCCTTTTCTCTTTTTACTGCCTATCAAACATCCAAATGCAAACCTTATCAATAGCCCCTGCCCGACTTTCCCGTCAAATCATTCGCTTTTTGATTTGCTGCAAGAGGTCGTCTGAAAATCAGAACTTGGTGGCTGTATTTGATTTTTATGTTAACAAGATTTATTATCAAAAATTAAACAAAGTGATAAACAATCAAAACTACTTCTTTTGCGGGGACAGGGCGTTGGGATATGCCTCTGGCTACCCTGTGTCTGATTCGTCTTTACTTGCCGTCTCTTTTTCAATCGATAACGAAAAGTAAAACACACTATGTCTGCCATGCAACTTTGTCAAAACTCAGTAAAGGCGCAGTCGCGCACATCGACTCCATCGTCCCCAATTCGACTTTCGGCGAACTCGACCCGCTGGTTACACGCCGCCTTGCCGACTTGGGCTTTTTCAAAGTGGAATGCCGTTGCAAGTGATTGCCGTCGGCGGATTCGGACGCGGCCCGTTTGCCGTACGTTTGGGCAACCAGTCGCAATTCTCGTTACGGCAGGGAAGAGGCGGGAAAAATTATGTGCCATGTGATTGACGGCTGACCGCCGTACGCAGGCAGGCTTCTATTTTGAAAATGCGGCATAGGCGGATTTAATCTGACCGCTCATCCTTTTCTCAGACGACCCTAGGGTCGTCTGAAAACACAATTTCAAAACCTTTCCCAAATCCCACTCCAAACTTATCAAACAATCAAAAAGGAGAGTTCAATTCATGGAACTAAGCTATTTTGCCTTTGATTAGCGCGCAAACTGCGGCAAAACCGTTTTTATTCAACGGTTTGACCCGGCGCACATGCCAAGGTTGCCAATTATCCGGGCGTAACGGTCGATAAGCGCGAGGGTGCCTTCCTCGACGATGCGGCCGTCCGCATTATCGACCTGCCGGGCACTACAGCTTACGCACGACCAGCCCCGACGAAGCGGTGGCGAAAGATGTCGCCGTAGGCAGCTGGGCATTCCGCCCGACGCCATCATCGCCGTTGCCGACGCGACCAACCTGCGTATGACCCTGCGCATGATTTTGAACTGAAAAACGCTGGGACTGCTATGGTGGTGTCGCTGAACATGAGCGACGTTGCCCGCAGAAGGGGTTTGAATATTGATGCCGCCAAACTGAGCGAGTTGTTGGATGCACCTGTTTTGGAAACAGTCGCAGTGAGCGCGTCGGGCGTACAGGCGGTACGCGAAGCCGTGGCGAGCTGCCGCGCAAACGCTCTTTCCCCGCCAACGCGCTTCTGCCGAACGCACGCTCGAGGCGCTGGAGAGCGACAAACTTTATCAAGAAGTCGAATCGATTTTTGGCAGCAAGTGGTACGCACCCAGATGACGCTGCCCGCATGGCACAAAAACTCGACGACATCGTGCTGCACCCCGTCTGGGGCATAATTATGCTGCTGGTCATCCTGTTTTGCTGGTGTTCCAAGCGGTTTACATGGGCGGCGCCGATTGCTGGACGCCATCGAAGGCGGCTTTACCGCGCTGGGCGAATGGATAGGCGCCAACATGGAGCCGGGCATCCTCAGCGACTTGCTCGTCAACGGCGTCATTGCCGGTATGGGCAGCGTGTTGGTGTTCGTGCCGCAGATTACGATTTTGTTCGCCTTCATCCTGCTTTTTGGAAGACTCCAGGCTACCTGCCGCGTGCGGCTTTCCTGCTGGATAACGTGATGGCGAAAGAGCGGCCTGTCCGGACGCTCATTCATCCCGCTCCTGTCGAGTTTCGCCTGTGCCGTTCCCGCCGTTATGTCGGCGCGTACGATTAATGACCCGCGCGAACGCCTCGTTACCATCGCCGTCGCCCCGCTGCTGACCCGCTCCGCGCGGCTGCCCGTTTACGCGCTGATTATCGCCGCCGTCGTTCCTAATCGCACCGTAGGCGGGATTTTCAACCTGCAAGGACTGACGCTGTTCATCCTCTATCTCGCAGGCATCCTGTCTGCCGCCCTTGGCAGCGTATATCATGAAACGCTTGGCGCGTATGAAAGGCAACGTGCAGCAATTCCCGCTCTTGATGGAGCTGCCGACTTTCCGCACGCCCAACTTCAAACACATCATGACCAGCCCTGTGGGACAGGGTAAAAGCCTTCCTCAAACGCGCCGGTACGATTATCTTCGCCCCTTGCCGTAGTTTTGTGGGGCTTTGGTAAGCTGGCCGCAACCGCCCGCAGGTGCAACAGGGCGCGGCAATCGACTACAGCTTGGCGGGTATGCTCGCCACGCTATCCAACCATTGTTCGCCCCGCTGGGCTTCACTTGGGAAATGTGTATCGCCATGATTCCGGGCATCGCCGCGCGTGAAGTCGTCGTTGCCGCGCTGGGTACGGTCTATGCCGTCAGCGCGTCGTCTGAAGACGCCGTACAAAACGCGCTGATTCCGATCATACACAACAACTGGGGCTTGCCGACCGCCTTCGCTTCCTGGCTTGGTATGTGTATGCCCCCATGTGTGCCGCGGACATTGGCCGTGATTAAAACGCGAAACCAAATCCGCAAAAATATGGTGATGATTACAGGCTATTTGTTTCTGATGGCCACTTCGCCGCATTTGTGGTTTACCAAATTACTTCAAGGATAATGTGATGACTCAATATATTATCGTCGGCTTGATTATGCTCGCCTGCGTATTCTTCCTCTTACGAAAATTTGTATTCAAACCGAAAAACGCGATTGCAGCAGCGGCTGCGGCAAATGCGGCGGTTGCGGTTAAATATGGATAGCTAGAAAGAAAAAGGTCGTCTGAACCCGTTTCAGACGACCTTTTTAATTTCACGAAAACGGATAAGATACTTTACCGGCAAATAAGTAGGAGCTGTCAGCCTTCAGGGTTGTATGAAAAATACCTTAATCCGACTTCTTTGTCAGACGACCTTCGTTTGTCGTTTCCGCTAAAATACCCGTCTCTTTTTCCTTCCCGACCGTCTTCAAGTCCCAGCGCAAAAATCATCCATATCGACATGGACGCGTTCTGCGCATCGGTAGAACTGCGCGAGCAGCTGCATTTGAAAGGGCTGCCCGTGGTTGTCGCGTGGAAGGCGCGCGTTCGGTGATTTGCGCCGCATCGTATGAGGCGCGGCAGTTTGGGCTGCATTCCCGCGATGTCGGTGGCGACGGCGAAAGGCTGTGTCCGCAAGCGGTGTATGTGCCGCCGATTTCGATTTGTACCGTCAGGGTTTCGCGCAGATTCACGCCGTATTCAGGCGTTATACCGACAGATCGAACCCTTGTCGCTCGACGAGGCCTATCTGACGTGACCCATAATTTCAAAAACATCCCATACGCCAGCGAAGTTGCCGAAAGAAATCCGCGCCGCCATTTTTGCGAAACTGGCCTGACCGCTTCCGCAGGCATCGCGCCGAACAAATTTTTGGCGAAAAATCGCGTCGGACTGGCGCAAAGCCGAACGGGCAATTCGTCCTGCCGCCCGCACAAAGTCATGGCATTTTTGGAAACCCTGCCCTGGGCAAAAATCCCCGGCGTGGGCAGGTAACGTTGATGCAGTCGCTGGGTCATGCAGACGGCAGGCGATTTGCGCCGTTTCGAGCGTGGCGAACTGTTAAACCATTTTCCGGACGCTACGGCTACCGCCTCTATGATTTGGCACGCGGTACGGACGAACGCCCGTCAAAGCCGAACGCGAACGCCTCAAATCTCCACCGAAATCGCCTCGCCGAGGACCTGTCGCTCGAACAGGCGGCGGGACATCCTGCCATCTTGCTGAAGACTTGTGGCGGCAAATCTCACGCAAAACGTCGAAGCCAGGCGTAACCCTCAAGCTGAAAAACCCACGATTTCCGCATCGCCGCCGCTCCCTGACCCTACTCTTCCGTCCTGCCGACACCGACGCCCTGCTTCGCGCCGCGCAAACCCTGATGCAGCGCGTGCCACCCCAGCGCGAAGACGCCTTCCGCCCTGATCGGCATGGCGTGAACCACCTCGCTGAAAGACCAGCAGCAATCGCTTTGGTTATAAAAGAAATAGAAAAAGCATTCTTTCCCCTTCGCGCGAGACCGCCCGACAATATGTTCCGTACAAACTTTCAGACGACCCCTTTTGCCGCAAGAGGGTCGTCCTGGCAAAAAGCTCAAAGAACAAGCCAACCATGTCCCTCTTCCGCCCCCAGCTTTGGGTGCATCCCGACGACAGGCGCGAAGCCGAGCAGCGCCAGCTGCCCGAGTTGACCGCCACGCTCGAAACCCGCCTCAAACACATTGCCCGCCGCTATCCGCAAGCCGTCTTCGCCTCCAGCCTTGCCGTCGAAGACATCGATCATTACCGACGCCATCTGCCGCCTGAAACTCCCCTGCGCATCATCAGCCCTCGACACAGGCAAGCTCAATCCCGAAACCGCCGCCCTGATTACCGCCGTCAACGTCCGTTACCAAACCGAGTTGGAAGTTTTCCACCCCGACCCCGAAAGCGCGCGACAGTTTGAGCAGGAATTCGGCGCAACCGCCATGTACGACAGCGTCGAGCTGCGCCGCCGTTGCTGCCACATCCGCAAAATCGAGCCGCTCAACCGCGCCCTGAAAAACGCCCCCGCCTGGCTGACCGGACAACGCCGCAGCCAATCGGCAACCCGCAGCGAATTGGATTTTGAAGAAACCGACCAGAGCCGCAACATCGTCAAGTTCAACCCCATTTTCGACTGGGAAGAAAACGACGTCTGGGCATACGCGCAAGCCTACGACGTCCCGCTCAATGCCCTGTCTTTCCAAGCTGCGAGCATGGGCTGCAGGGAACCCTGCACCCGCCCCGTCAAAGTGAGCAGACATCCGCGCCGGACGCTGGTGGTGGGAAAGCAAAGACAGCAAAGAATGCGGGTTGACAAATAACCCTCGGCAGGCATAACGAAAGGTCGTCTGAAAAACCAAATTCGGGTTTTCAGACGACCTTTTCATGAGGCGGCATTCCTTAAAGTACAGGTGTAAAACGGAAGTTTTCCATTTCGAATTATTATCCATTCCTAAAACGACAATATCGTTTTTTAAAAATGAATTCGCTTTAACTTCACTCGCCATTAATTAGTGAAGAAGACTTGACCTGATGATTTAATATAGCTATGGTTCAATATAGCAATATTCTATACACGCACCCGTGCACGCCCTCCTCCCTTACAGAAAGGATATTTGTACATGCCCCATGCTTGACCCGTACGTTGCCTCGTCTGACTGTCTTCCTGCTGTCCACCTTCGCAGCATTCTCCGCCGCCACACTGGAAACCACCCATTGGGGTTACACGGACACGACTCTCCCGAAAGCTGGGGCAATCTGTCTGAAGAGTTCCGTTTGTGTTCCCAGGCAAAAACCAATCCCCCGTCAACATCGCGAAACCGTCTCCGGCAGACTGCCTGCCATCAAAGTCAGTACAAACCGAGCGCGGTTGATGTGAAAACAACGGCCACACTATCGGGTCAACTACCCCGAAGGCGGCTAACACCTGACCGTGAACGGCCGCACCTACACCTGAAACAATTCATTTTCACGTCCCAGTGAAAACCAAATCAAAGCGCACACCTTCCCGATGGAAGCCCACTTCGTCCGCGGATGAAAACAAACAGCCTTGGTATTGGCAGTATTGTGCGAACCTGGCAAAACCAGCGACCGCCTCGCGCCTATGTGGAACGTGATGCCGATGAAAGAAGGAAGGTAAATCTCGACAAAGCCTTCGACGCCGCCACCCTGCGCCGAAACGGCTGAATTACTACCGCTTTGCCGGTTCGCTGACCACGCCGCCGTGCGGCAAGGCGTATCGTGGCTGCTGTTGAAAACCCACGACCACATCGACCAGGCGCAGGCAGAAAAATTACGCCCGCGCCATCGAATACGCACAACAACCGCCCCGTCCAGCCATAACGCGCGCGTTGTCATCGAATAAACGTTAAAGCCGTAAACGAAAAGGTCGTCTGAAAACCCTAAATTTGGTTTTTCAGACGACTTTTTCGCTCTTCATCACAATGTTTCCGGAACAAAGTCATCGGCGGGTTTCAACTCAAACCGATTTTTGCCAGCAACTCCGCTCAAAAATACCCCGCCTTTTTGCGCTCTTCCATCGCCGCTTCGGACACGCGGTCGTCCATACGCGTGGCGCTGCGTTCGGAAATGGTGGCTGCCGCGGTTTTCGGCGATGATGTCTTCGGGCGTGGCGGCGGTGCTGGCGACGGGGCGGGTACAGAAATGTCGCCGACGGTACGCAGGCGCACGTCGCGGTTGGAAACTTCGCCTTCGCGTTTCGGCGTCAGCGAGGGTAACGGGGACGAGCAGTCCGCCGCGTTCGACGACTTCGCGTTTGTGGCTGTAATAAATCGGCGGCAGCGCGAGGTTTTCGCGGGCGATGTATTGCCAGATGTCGAGTTCTGTCCAGTTGGAAATGGGAACACGCGCATGTTTTCGCCGCTAAAGAGCCGCGTATTGTAGAGCGACCAGAGTTCGGGACGCTGGCTTTTCGGGTCCCATTGTCCGAATTCGTCGCGGAACGAGAAAAATCCGCTCCTTCGCCCGCGCTTTTTCCTCATCGCGCCGCGCGCTCCCTAAGCGCGTCAAATCGCCCTGTTCTTCAATCGTTTCCCACCAGCGTCGCCGCCTGCGCGGCGTTGCGCGAAATCGGTTTCGCGGCGCAGGACGACCGTGCCTTTTTGATGGAATCTTCAACGCTGCCGACCAGCAGTTGCACGCCCGTGCGCGCGACGGTTTCATCGCGGAACTGAATCACTTCGGGGTAATTGTGTCCCGTATCGACGTGCAGCAGCTTGAGACGGCAGCGGGAGAGGGCGGCCTTCGAGTTTGAACGCTGACCGCCAGCGCCAGCAAAACGACGGAATCTTTGCCGCCGGAAAACAGCAGCGCGCGATTTTTCGCCTCGGCGACGACTCGCGGATGATGTAGATGGACTCGGCTTCAGAGCGGTCTAGGTGGTGGTTTGAATGAGACATATTGTTCTCTCTAGCAAAAACTCGGATAGGCGGTACTCTAAAGAGGTCGTCTGAAAAAACGGAAAGAATGGTTTGTTTGAAGCAAAGATGATTTCGTTATATTGGCGGGGTCGTCTGAAAAAGGATTGCCGTTTTCAGACGACACTAGTATGAGCGAACCAACACCGCCTACATCCCTGTCATTTGATGTTCGTTAAAAATGCGTCGCCTATTCGTGCTACGCTTCGCAATCAATTTGATTTTTCAAGGGAAAGGAGCAGGGTATGCCGTCATTGAGAACGCAAATCGCCGGTTTTTCTTTTGACAACTGTCTGATGAACGCCGCTGGTGTGGCGTGTATGACCGTGGAAGAATTGGAAGAAGTCAGACAATCCGCCGCGAGGCAGCTTCGTCCTCAAAAAGCGGCGACGCTGGAAGCGCGGGCGGGCGATCCCGAACCGCGTTACCGCGATGTACCGCTGGGCAGCATCAATTCCATGGGTTTGCCGAATCAAGGCATTGATTACTATCTGGATTGTTGCTGAACCTTCAAGAATCACAGCCCGAACGGACATTTTTCCTCTCGCTGGTCGGGATGTCACCCTGATGAAACACACACGCTGTTGAAAAGGTGCAAAACAGCGGGTTTAAAGGCATTACCGAACTCAACCTTTCCTGTCCGAGCGTCCCCGGTAAGCCGCAAATCGCCTACGACTTTGAAACGACCGAGCGGATTTTTGGGCGAAGCATTCAGCTACTTTCGACAAGCCCCTTGGGCGTCAAAACTGCCGCCGTATTTCGACATTGTCCATTTCGACCAAGCGGCGGAAGTGTTCAACCGCCATCCGCTGAAATTCGTCAACTGCGTCAATTCCATCAGCAACGGCATGTATATCGAGACGAATCCGTCGTGGTCAGCCTAAAAACGGCTTCGGCGGCATGGCGGCGATACATCAAACCGACCGCGCTCGCCAATGTCCATGCGTTCTATCAAAGGTTGAATCCGTCCATCCAAATCATCGGTACAGGCGGCGTTTATACGGGTCGCGATGCGTTCGAACATATCTTGTGCGGCGCGAGCATGGTGCAAATCGGCACGGCGCTGCATCAGCAAAGGCGTCGAAGTTTTTCGAACGCGTTTCGCTCGGCAAAGCCATCATGGTACAAAAAGGCTACGAGACGCTCCAGAAGATTTCAAAAGGCAAACTGAAATATCTGGGGGTAGAGTCTGCTCAGATGAAGGGGAAAGGTCGTCTGAAACCTGGATCAGGCTTTTCAGACGACATAGTATTTGCGCATTCGAAATGCGCTTCATCTACGAACCGTTTCCAACTGTCAAATCTACGCAATCCCTCAAAATATCATCTAAAAACAGGTCGTCTGAAAAACAAAAACAGCCCCTGCCCTTCCTTTTTATCGAAACGCAGGCTGCTTTCACACTTAGCCTATGTCCAACAAACCCAGCTTTTTCAATCATTGTCAGTTAAGCAACCGCAAAAGGGCTTTGCCCTTCCTTTTACCACAAAGCTTTCCGTGTCGGGTTTGCCTCCAACCCTTGCCCGGTTTCTTTCTACCACCCAAACGGCACCCCGCTGACGCCAAACTGTTGCGCAAGATTGGCGCCGTCAACTATACGCTGTTTTGTAGCTGTTCGGTTGCACGATCTTTTAAAAATCTAACCGCTTGCTGACAGCCGATTTGGCGCAAAACATCTGCCAATACCCATCCAATTTGCCGTATCCAGACCTTCTTCGTAACGTGCTTTTTGAAAAGCACGCAGACCTCCAGTTCGCGAGCGAGGCTCGGTGGTTTGCACCGCCGTTAAAGCCTGCACCAAGGCGAAAAAAGTGAAAATTGGTCGGCTGCTGCAAAATGTTTTGGCGATAATTTTCGCTAAACGGCAGCCCTGTGAAAGCTGGCGATGCGCCGGTCGTTTTCCCAAGCATATTTCGCCCATCGGGCGACATGAGTTTTGTCGCGGCAAAAACCTAAGCCTGTCGGAACAAGTTTGACATCAACGGTTTGCGCCAATCTTAAAATACCGTCTGAAACGGAATAACACCATCCGCAAAGCGGATCGAACAAATAAAGAATCTTTTTGTTGCCATATTTTACCCACTAAAAGCGAAGTCATACTGAGCGAACCGGCAGCTCAGGTTGTCGTTGAAAAAACGTAATGGCATCATCCGGCTCGCGCAATGCCGTGATGCAAGAAAAGGCGAGATAATGTTCCGGCGTCGGCGCAGAGGCATCGCCTTTTCGCCCAGCCGTTCGTAATGAATCAAAGTGTCGTCATCCCTCTCGACAATCGCCTGATTGACCGCTTCACGGAACGCAAACGCCCAGATCATAACCCCGCGCCGATTTGATTGATATGCGCCCTGCTCATCACGCTCAAATTATGAATAATATTGCCGCTGCCGATAATCAACACACCCTGTTCACGTAAGGGCGGATAATTTTTGCCAAATTAAAATGCCATTCCGCAGATTGCGAACAGTTAGACTAAAGCGCACCACAGGAATATCAGCATCGGGTACTGAAATTTCAACACCGCCCAAGCGCGCGTGGTCAAAACCGCGCGTCGGGTTCAGCTCCCCATTTTCCGGCTGCAGCAACGACCGCCCTTGCTCCGCCAACTCAGGCGGAGCCGGGCGCAGGATACGCACCTGACTGAGTTCTTCGGAAATCCGTAAAAATCATAAATCATTTCAGGCTGTGGCGATGAAAACTGCGACCGCTGCTGTACCAATGCGCGGAAATCATCAAAATGGCTTTCGGTTTGGCAAACTTGCGTAATCAGGCTGAATTTTTGGTTGAAAAGGATTTTTCCTTATCAACACATTCATCGAGACCATGCCCGACAAATAACTTTGAGGCATCATCACTGCCTCCTTAAAATATTTGATGAGGCGGATTGTGCGGATAAATGATTAAGCAATAAATCTCAGTTTACGAACAACATAATTTTCCAAATAGGAAATGATGGATATTCTTTGACTTTGCTGCAAAAGTTAAAATAGGTCGTCAATGTTTTTCAGACGACCTTTTAGACTAAATAGCATGGGCACATTGCATATACAAAAGCGGTCAGATTTTCAAAGTTTTGCAAACCCTCTTTTAAACCCAACTGCTTTCATCATCAAGCCCTGCCCGTACTCAAACCTGCTTTTAGCCGTTTTTCCCACAAAAGTTTTTCGCTAATACTTTCCACGCCGACAATTTAGGATTGACTGTTTTCATGTCGATCAAATCCATTTGCGTCATATACCAGTTCATTTCCAACATTGCTGCACTATCAACCATACCACGCCTGTTTGGATGCGGTCGGTTTGCGGGTTTGGTAAGTGCCGTTTTGCGCTGTGTTGCCGTCAGGGACCTTACGGGCAAACGGACGGGCGACGCCGACTAGATCAAATGCCGCTTGGATCAGGCGTCTTCCGCGGCGTTTTGCGAACGGAGGCCGCCCGGTACTAATCAAAGTCAGGAGATGGTTTTGGTGCAAATCACGGCGTTTCGTCAATCGTTATCTCCGGTCTGCAAAGCCGTTTCAGACGACCTTTCATCGTAATAGGAAGCGGTCAAATGGTGTTTGCCGATCATCTTAAAAACTTGACCACTGCATCATTATCAAGACCGCAGCCGTCTGAAACATTGATAGACCGGTTACTGATGTCACGCTTTCTGCTACTTTTGTCCATTTTGACAATGTCTGTCATCTGTGCCCGAGGGATGAAGCGGGCCATCCGTTCTACTTCCTTGCCTTGATAAAACGGCAGCCATGCAGGGTGCGGTCAGCACGCGGAAACGTCCGGCCATTTCGGGTATTTCAGCAATATCGGCTTTTACGGCATACGCATTTCCTTCCTCCCGCCAAAGCTGAGTCAAGCTGGGCGGCCACGACCCTACAAACACCACCAGATTGGGGCTTTGATGTACAGTGATACTAAAGGTGTGTGGCGATGGCCTGTTCGATGTCTTTCAAAGTGTGCAGTTGTTGCATGCATGTACTCCTTTGAGCGATTAGCCCCTTTCTGAGTTTGTCCAGAAAGGGGCTTTTAACGAAATATGAAAACAAAAGAAAACGTTTTGGGTCGTCTGCAGGTGCCTGCATCACTTTTGCCTGCGCTTTCCAGGCTGTTTCAACACTGGCGAGGTGGCAGCGGGACGGTCATGAAGTGCAGGAGTGGGAAAGGTCGGCGTCGGCTTTTGCTTTACGGTTGGCACCAGATTATCCGGTCCACACGCCAGCCATGCCTCTTCCCATGCCGAACAGTTTGGCTATGTCGATACCGCCAGCGCGAATGTTTCAAAGACTGTTCCAGTTTCACGCCTGCTTGCGCTGCTTGCAACTCGAAACCTATGGAGCATGGCCTGCACGCGCCGGCGAATCCATTCCATCGGACTTGGGGCGGTGTTTACGCGCCATGTTCTCGGTTCGTCTGTGGTGGAGTAGGCGAAGCGGCGCACGGAGATTTCGTTCTTCGTGCGGATACCCAGCGCGAATCGGCGCGTGTGCTGCCTTGCGCTTTTGTATGGTCGTTTCAACCCGCTGCCATGGTGGTTCCGGAAACGTTCGATATCTAACCCGTTAATAGTCATGTTGTCCTGTCCTACTGCCTGTGCAGTTTACGGTGTCGCTACGCTTACACGCCCGGCTTTCCACGCGGAGATGCGCTTCGGTGTCTATTATTATCGTGATTGACGATGGCGGCGAACGCAGTGCCAGTCGTTTGGCAATTTCGGCTTTTGTCTTAACCTTCATCGCTGAGGGCAAAGTCAAAAGACGTTCAAGTTTTCCGCCATGCGTTTCGGGTTTGGTGGATTTTGCCAACACGATGATGCTCGCGTTCCACCCAGCCAGCGGGTAATCGCTGCGCCACGGTTTGCCATATTTCGTGCCGATTAGCGACTAATAACAAATGGTGGGCAAAAAGCCCACCAGCACTTCAAGTTGATGTTTATCATTGACCGGCGCTTTGTCAAATGTGGCGAGTCGTCTGCGAAATATTGTTCCTGCTTGTGGATAACTACATCGTTGCATGTAATGTCGGTGAACCGTCGAAACCGATGAACTCTACGTTGAGTTTGTGGAAGGCACGTAGCCATCATCCACATCTTTGCCTTCAAAGAAGTCGCGCCTTCACGGGTGAACGCTTCAGTCGGCGCATTCCAAGTAGCGAAAGCATGTGTTTTGCTACGCAGCAAACCACCTGTGCAAAGCCTTCGGTCGGGCTGACACGATGACGGCGCATCACTGTGGTAAAGCTTGCCCGTGTCCAGCGATAAATAACTTCGTCTATATCGTGTTTCTTCACTGCCTCAAAGGCTGGCATCACATCCACCAGAGCATCTGCCAAAGTCCCGGCATCCATCCACAAAAGTGTTTCGATTTCTGCCTCAACATCACCAGCCAGCATCAATCGCAGTTTCTTTTACATTGTGTCCAAGTGCAGTCAGAAGCTTCTTTTGCTGTGAGCGTGTGGTTTAACTTCGCCATGCGAGATGGCCGAATTAACTTTACCACCGTTTAATAATAAAATGTTCATTTTACTCTGACTAGAATAATTTATAGGATGTGACGTGTTTGCGGGTGTGTCTTCTGTTTACTCTCATGAAGTTGGAGTCATTTGCGATTTGTTTTTATTGAGATAAAGTCGGGTTTATCTCATGTATAATGTACCATAGATTCAAATTCACACTAATAAAGAGGTTTAAGAGAAAATGCAGAACTTTAACGAGCTGAATTATTTTTGTAACACTCGCGCAAACGCAGAGTTTTTGTGAAGGCAGGGCAGCTAGGATTTCTTCTTCGGCGTTGAGCCATAGCATGAAAAATTTGGAAACACGGCTGAACCTGCGCTTGCTCAACCGCACGCACGCAATGTGTCGCTGACCGAAAGCCGGGCAGCAGCTTTTTCGACAGCTTTCGCCGCTTTGTCAAAGCGATTAAACAAAAGTCGATGCGCTAGTGATTTGTTGGACACGCCGTCGGCTGATTCACATCAACGCCCGTGCGAGTGGCGGCGGAAGCGGTGTTGTATCCGAAAATTAAAGCCGATTTTGAACCAATACGCGAAAATCCGCTTGGAAATCGTGGTGGACGATCGTTGGGCAGATATTGTGAAAGAAGTTTGATATGGGCGTGCGGCTGGGCAACGAGGTAGCGAAAGAAATGATTGCCGTACCGATTTCTGCGCCATCAAAATGGCGTTGGTCGCTTCGCTTGATTATCTGGCGCAATACGGTTCGCCGAAAAATATTGACGATTTGCGCAGCACCGCCTGATCGCGCGCGGCTCTCCGCCGACACGGCGCGGAAATTCAATAGAGATTTCAGATGACGAGGGCTGATTACGTTCACACCAAAATCGCAGTTTTCGTCAACAACCATCTGCGCCTGCAAGCCGTTTCGAGACGACCTCGGCATCGCATGCGTGCCACATATGATCGCGGCGGATCGCAATCCGTTCTGGGCAAAGTGGTCGAGCTGTTGCCTGAATACGCCACCCTACGATCCGCTTTACCTCTATTACCCCAGCCGCCGCGGGCATTCCGAATGTATTTAAGTTGATTGTGGATGCGCTGCGGGTGAGGTCGTCGAAACCGCTCTTTTATTCAGACGGCCCAGCCCTCTTTGCCGATTCTTCCGTTTGGTTCGATAATATAAACGCTAACAAACAGCAGAGGCTTTACCATGCAGCAAAAAGTCCGTTTTCAAATCGAAGGCATGACCTGTCAGGCATGTGCTTCGCGCATTGAAAAAGTGTTGAACAAAGATTTTTGTCGAATCGGCGGGGTGAACTTCGCCAGCGAAGGGCGCAGGTGGTGTTTGACGACAGCCAAACCTCCGCCGCCGACTATCGCCAAAATCATCGAAAAAACCGGCTACGGCGCGAAGGAGAAGACGGAAGACGCGCTGCCGCAACCCGAAGAAACCGCGCATGTCGGCTGGCGGCTGTGGCTGCTGTTCGCCATCAATATTCCCGTTCCCTTATCGGCATGGCGGGGATGATGATTGGCGGACACGATTGGATGATTCCGCCGTTGTGGCAGTTTGCGCTGGCAAGCGTGGTGCAGCTTTGGCTGGCGGTGCCGTTTTACAAAAGCGCGTGGGCGAGTATTAAAGGCGGGCTGGCGAATATGGACGTGCTCGTTACCATCGGCACGGTGTCGATTTACCTGTATTCCGTCTATATGCTGTTTTTCAGCCCGCACGCGGCGCACGGCATGGCGCATGTGTATTTTTGAAGCGGGCGTGATGGTGATTGGTTTTTGTGTCGCTGGGCAAGTTTTTGGAACACCGCACCAAAAAATCCAGCCTCAACAGCTTGGGCTTGCTGCTGAAACTCACGCCGACCCAAGTCAACGTGCAACGCGATGGCGAATGGAAACAACTGCCCATCGACCAAGTGCAAATCGGCGACCTAATCCGCGCCAACCACGGCGAACGCATTGCCGCCGACGGCATTATCGAAAGCGGCAGCGGCTGGGCGGACGAGAGCCACCTCACCGGCGAATCCAATCCCGAAGAGAAAAAGGCGGGCGGCAAAGTGTTGGCGGGCGCGCTGATGACCGAAGGCAGCGTGGTGTACCGCGCCACGCAGCTCGGCAGCCAAACCCTGCTCGGCGACATGATGAACGCGCTGTCCGAAGCGCAAGGCAGCAAAGCGCCGATTGCGCGCGTGGCGGACAAGGCGGCGGCGGTGTTCGTGCCTGCCGTCGTGGGCATCGCGCTTCTGACTTTTATCGCCACTTGGCTGGTGAAAGGCGATTGGACGGTCGCGCTGATGCACGCCGTTGCCGTTTTGGTGATTGCCTGCCCGTGCGCACTCGGTCTGGCGACGCCCGCCGCGATTATGGTCGGCATGGGCAAGGCGGTAAAACACGGCATTTGGTTTAAAGACGCGGCGGCAATGGAAGAAGCCGCCCACGTCGATGCCGTCGTGCTGGACAAAACCGGCACGCTGACCGAAGGCAAGCCGCAGGTTGCCGCCGTTTATTGCGTTTCCGACAGCGACTTTGACGAAGACGCTTTGTACCGCATCGCCGCCGCTGTCGAACAAAACGCCGCCCACCCGCTCGCCCGCGCCATCGTCTCCGCCGCTCAAGCGCGCGGTTTGGACATCCCGCCGCACAAAACGCGCAAAACCGTCGTCGGCGCAGGCATTACCGCCGAAGTCGAAGGCGTGGGATTGGTGAAAGCGGGCAAAGCCGAATTTTGCTGAACTGACCTTGCCCGAGTTTTCAGACGACGTCTGGCGCATCGCAAGCATCGTCGCCGTTTCCGCCAACGGCAAACCCATAGGCGCATTCGCACTCGCCGACGCGCTGAAAGCCGACACCGCCGAAGCCATAGGTCGTCTGAAAAACACGGCATCGACGTTTACATCATGAGCGGCGACAACCAAGGCACGGTCGAATACGTCGCCAAACAACTGGGTATCGCACACGCCTTCGGCAATATGAGTCCGCGCGACAAAGCCGCCGAAGTACAGAAACTCAAAGCCGCCGGCAAAACCGTGGCGATGGTCGGCGACGGCATCAACGACGCACCCGCGCTCGCCGCCGCCAACGTCAGCTTCGCGATGAAAGGCGGCGCGGACGTTGCCGAACACACCGCATCCGCCACGCTGATGCAACATTCGGTCAATCAGCTCGCCGATGCCCTGCTGGTGTCGCAGGCAACTTTGAAAAACATCAAGCAAAACCTGTTTTTCGCCTTCTTCTACAATATCTTGGGCATCCCGCTCGCCGCACTCGGCTTCTAAACCCCGTCATCGCAGGCGCGCAATGGCGGCAAGCTCGGTGTCGGTGTTGGAAATGCGCGAGGCTGAAACGGGTGAAGATTGATTAACAGTCAGGCAAACGGAAAAAGGTCGTCTGAAAAATATTTTCAGGCGACGCGCATCAAACCTTTCGCGCTTAAAAAGCACCGCCTCCACCTCCGCCGCCACCTCCGGAAAAAGAGTGATAAAATCATATCAAACCACGATCGGCCGCCGCTCGATCGAGCTAGTCGGATGAGGAAAAGTTTTCACTGACGGATATCCTCCAAATAAAACAACAAATAAAAATACAGCTCCGTTGTTTTGGGTTCCCACATTCAGTTTTGTTCCATCAGTTTTGCTCTTTTATAATCAGTGTTCTGAAAATTTATTCCCCTCAGGAGGAAATGACGGTTTGGTTTTTATTCATGAAAATAACATCAAACCAATATCCAAACACAAAGCTTTTGATAAAAGTGGAACCGTCTTGATGTTGTCCTAAGACAGCCCCTAAAAATTTATAGCATTTTATATTAGCTAAGCAGTGTAGCAGAGTTGCCCTGAAAACTTTTCAGACGACCTTTTCTTTTCTAATATACGGTTTCCAAACGCTTTTGCGGTACAATACCGCCCATAAATTTTTCCTTATTTCAAAGCACAAACCGCCATGTCCAAAAACCAAGCAAGAATTAGAACAACAAACTCAACAAACGCCTGCGTCACGCCGTCGGCGACGCGATTAACGATTTCAACATGCAGTCGAGCCGGGCGACAAAAATCATGGTCTGCCTCTCCGGTAGCAAAAGACAGCTACGCCCTATTAGACATCCTGCGCCAGCTCCAAGCCAGCGCGCCGATTGATTTCGAACTGGTTGCCGTCAATCTCGACCAAAAACAGCCGGGCTTTCGAAGAAGTGTTGCCCGACCTATCTCGAAAGCATAGGCGTACCGCTACAAAAATCGTTGAAAGACACCTACTCCACCGTCAAACGCGTATTAGACGAAGGCAAAACGACTTGTTCGCTGTGCAGCCGCCTGCGCCGCGGCATTCTCTACCACACCGCAAAGAGATTGGGCTGCTAAAATCGCCTTGGGACACCACCAGGACGACATCCTCGCCACCATGTTTCTTTAAATATGTTTTACGGCGGCAAACTCAAAGCCATGCCGCCCTAGCTGCGTGAGCGACAACGGCGATACATCGTCATCCGCCCACTGGCGTATGTGAAAGAAAAGAGTTTGATTAAATACGCCGAACTGGAAAGCAATTCCCAATCATCCCGTGCAACCTCTGCGGCTCGCAGCCCAACCTGCAACGCCAAGTCATCGGCGATATGCTGCGAGATTGGGACGACGTTTCGGCCGTATTGAATCGATATCTCCGCCCTGCAAAAACGTCGTTCCTTCTCATCTTGCCGACCCAGACTTTTCGATTTCGTCGGTTTGGAGCGATCAGTACCAGAAACACGGCGCGACTTAGCGTTTGACGAGCGAAAATGCCCGAACGCTACTCCGACGGCAGCGAAGAAGACGAGAGTGAAATCAAAAATCACTTCCCAGTCCCGAAACCCGAACGCAAAGTCATCAATATTCTAGTGAACAAGCCGAGAAACTTGCGGTCGCATAAAACAAAAATCCGGATGCCTTGTCCGGATGTTCTTTACAAACCTGCCTTGAATCATCAGGACGTGCAACCCATATACAGTGAAGTCGTCTGAAAACTGATAGTGATTAACTTTAACCAGTAGCGGCGTTGCCTCGCCTGCCGTACTATCGTACTGTCTGCGGCTTCGTCGCCTTGTCCTGATTTAAAGTTAACCCACGATACGTGAAAACAATACAACCGTTCCTATTTAACCGCCGCAAAACATGCAAGCAGTTCACATACGCTTTGTCCCTTCCATCAAACAAGGACTGTTATGACTGCCATTTTTCGTCCTGCTTGGTTTTAATCGCCATTTGTGTCGGACTCGCTCGGCACGATTTATCCGCCATTCCCGGATTGATTGATGTTCGGCGGCGCATGGCTGCTTGCCTATGCCGGCGATTATCAGATTTACGGTACAAACACCCTAATCTCGCCGTTGTCACCGCTATCGGCACAGCGATGGATTATGTCGCAGGCGCATTAGGGGGACAAAATATACGGGAGCCAGTAAAACAGCGGTTGGGGAGGCATTGATTGCAGTATCGTCGGCGCGTCCATTCCCGGGCTGTTGTTCGGTCCGCTCATCGGCGCGGGTGTCGAGAATTCTTGGCGCACCGCGAGTAGTGCAGGCGGGCAAAAGTCGGACTAGGACGTTTATACGGCTTCATCATCGGTACGGCTGCGATCGGTTGACGCCTTGACGGTTGTGATGAGCCCTGCTCGTTATGTGGGTGGCAAGCTGGTTTTAACCTCGATCATTTGAAAAGGTCGTCTGAAAATGGTTTTTCAGACGACGCTGATTACCCGATCGGAAAGTTATCCCCTTGCCGCAACAGGCTTTGTATTTTTACCGCTCCCGCAAGGACAAGAATCGTTTCGCCCGATCGCCTTCGCGACGTACGGTTTGCGGTTTGTTGATGATGCCTGCCAATACCAGTAAATATCCAGCAGGACGTGCGGCAGGGTCGGATTCGAGTTGTGAGAGTTCTTTTCAGTCAGGTGCAAATGATTTTCGCCGTTTTGCTCTTCATCATAAATGCCGCTAAAGCCATGACCGGATGAACAGGTCTTCAAACTCTGATCGACCGCTTCAAACCAATCGGTCGGTACCACATCCAAAGCATACAGATAGGCGTTACACCAAGTGTACACTCCGGGATTGCCCGCTGCATCTTCGTAAAGCCACAAATCGGGCAGCATTTTACTGCCGAGCTTGATACGCAAAATCAGCCGCCAGCGCCATCGCCAAACGCTCGATTTTCGGTACGCTCTTCGCGTCAAACAATGATTCTTCGCCAAAACTTCAGGCAGCCAATCGTTCGGATTTAAGGCATCGGGACCACTCAACAAAGCCATCATAAACGCCTGCACTCATCGCAGCGCATGGTGTTGTGTTGTTCCGATTTGGCATCGACGCTGCATCAGGCGCACGCGGGATGCCTCGTCAAATACTTGTAATTGCATGGTTTTTCCTTGTAATGATTACTCCGTTATCGAAAGGTCGTCTGAAAACCATTTTCAGACGACTTTTCATCAACCCAGCCTGTTTCGAACTGCTGCCGAACAAGCCTTTTGAACCACAATACGATATCATCCCACATCCGTCTGAACCAGCTGCCCTTCTTCAACGGAATGGAGGGCGACGACGTTTTTCCTCGGTAATGACTTTTGCCGTCTTTGACGATTTTGAGTTTGCCCCAAGGTTTGACCTTTGCGTATCAGGGGCGATAACGGGCTGGACGGTTTCTAAAATCGGTTTGATGTTTTTGTCCGGCATCGTGGGGAATCGTGATGTACTACATCTTCGAGGAAGCCGACGTTTCACCGATTTGCTGCTGCCTTTATAAACTTTGACCTGAAATGATTTTCGCCGCCGTTGTAGAGCTTGGGCGTGTCGAAATGCCTGCAACGCCCAGTTGAGCAATTTGCCGCTTTCGGACGCGCGGGCTTCGGTGGAATCGGTACCGACAACGATGGAAACGATGCGTCTGCCGTTGCGTTTGCTGGAAGCGGCAGGTTGTAGCCTGCGCTTTCGGTGTGTCCCGTCTTCAGACCGTCCACATTGGAATCGCGGTAGAGCAGAAGGTTGCGGTTTGGCTGTTCGACATTGTTGTATTTGAAGGATTTAATCGAAAATACGGGATAGTATTTCGGATAATCGGTATCAGCGCGGCGGACAAAATGGCTAAATCGCCGACGGTGGAAACATGATCTTCGGCAGCCAATCCGGTCGGGTTTTTAAAGTGGGTTTTGGTCATGCCCAAACGCTTGGCTTCGTCGTTCATTTGTTGGACGAACACGTCCACCGAGCCTCCTCCATGGCTTTCGGCAAGCGTGGTGGCAGCATCGTTGCCGGATTGGACAATCATGCCTTTAATCAAATCGCTGACGCTGGCGGGGAACTTTTGGGACTGAGGAACATCCGCGAGCCTTCGATTTTCCAGCCCTGCATCGGACACGGTCAGCATTTGGTCGGCGCGCAATGTGCCGTTTTTCCAAAGCCTTGAACGCGAGGTGAGCGGTCATCATTTTGGTCAGCGAAGCCGGTTCGATCTGCGTGTCGATATTGTTAGAGGCAAGCACTTGATGGCTGTGCAAATCGGTAACAATGTGTGCGGCAGCGGCAATGGCAGGCGGCGCATCGGGGCTGTTGATGCTGGGCATCATGGCTTCGGGCTGGGATGCGGCGGCAGGTGCCGGCTCGGAAGCGCAACTGCAGGGGAGCTGCGTTGTTTTTAGCCGCTTGCGGCGCGAGCTTGCGCGGCGGCAATCATCATCGCCGCGATCAATACGGATAATGTTTTTTCATCGGGAATGTGGTGCGGAAACAGAAATAAAAACAACCGCGTCGTACGGTTTGGCGCAAAAGGCAGTCATTATACCGCCCCATCTTCGCTTTGCTAAGATTTTTCTTGATTTCAGACGACCTCGCGGGTATGGTTTTACCTTTCCGCCGTTTTGTTGGCAAAGTTTGACGCGGGCGGCGGACACTCCTTTCGAAAAATAATCCTCCGGCACACAAAAACCATGAACAACCGCCCCATCTTATTCCGATTACCCTCATCCGCATCCTGACCGCCTCCGTTTACGACGTTGCCGTCGAAACGCCGCTCGAACCCGCCATCGGGCTGTCGCGTCGTCTGAACAACAACGTCCTGCTCAAACGCGAAGACCCTGCAACCCGTGTTTTCCTTCAAAATCCGCGGCGCGTACAACAAAATGGCGAAGCTGCCCAAAGAAGCGCTCGCCTGCGGCGTCGATCGCCGCCAGCGCGGGCAACCACGCACAAGGCGTCGCACTCTCGGCACAGCGTTTGAGCTGCCGCGCCGTCATCGTTATGCCCGAAACCACGCCCCAAATCAAAATCGACGCCGTCAAAAGCCGCGGCGGCGAAGTCGTCCTCAAAGGCGTTTCCTGCAACGATGCCTACGATTACGCGATGGAATTGGCAGAAAAAGAAAAACTGACCTACATCGCCCTGTTTGACGACCCCGACGTGATTGCCGGACAAGGCACGGTCGGCATGGAAATCGTGCGCCAGCGTCCTGACGACATCCACGCCATCTTCGTCCCCATCGGCGGCGGCGGACTGGCGGCGGGCGTTGCCGCATTCGTCAAACAAGTCCGCCCGAGCATCAAAGTCATCGGCGTGCAAACAAACGACCCTGCTGCATGAAGCAATCCGTCGAAGCCGGAAAAAGTCGTCAGCCTCAAAGACGTCGGACTCTTCTCCGACGGGTACCGCCGTCAAAGTCGTCGGCGAAGAAACCTTCCGCCTCTGCCGCGACCTCTTGACGACATCATCACCGTCGATACCGACGCCATCTGCGGCGCCATCAAAGACATCTTCGACGACACCCGCAGCATCACCGAACCCTGCAGGCGCGCTCGCCCTCGCCGGCCTGAAAACCCTACGCCACCCGCAACCGCATCCAAAACCAAACCCTCATCGCCGTAACCAGCGGCGCCAACATGAATTTCACCGCCTGCGCCACGTTTCCGAACGCAGCGAATTGGGCGAAGGCAACGAAGGCATTTTTCGCCGTTACCATCCCCGAAGAACGCGGCAGCTCTCAAATTCGTCAACCCTGCTCGGCAGCCGCAACATCACCGAGTTCAACTACCGCTACGGCGACGACAAAAGCCCACATCTTCGTCGGCCTGCAAACCGCAGGTTCCCAAGACCTCGCCGTCATCAGCCGCCAGCTGACCGAAGCCGGACTGCCCAATGTCGACCTGACCGACGACAGAAATCTCCAAAAATCCACATCCGCACATGGTCGGCGGACGCACAACAAAAGTCGCCCACGAACGCTTAATCAGCTTCGAGTTCCCCGAACGCCCCGGCGCACTCGCCCGCTTCCTCAACCATATGCAGGGCGGCTGGAACATTACCCTCTTCCACTACCGCAACCACGGCGCCGACTACGGCCGCATCCTCGTCGGCATCGACGTCCCGTCCAGCGACGATCAAGCATTTCGAAAACTTCCTCGAAAGCCTCGGTTACAGCTATCAGGACGAAACCCAAAACGCCGCACACCGCCTGTTCCTTGCTTGATTGGAAAGATAGAAGGTCGTCTGAAACCCTGTTTATGGTTTCAGACGAACCATTCTTTTCAATACAGCAGGATAATGATAAATCACAAACTTTGAACCCATAAAAATAGTGCGGAGCGGATGTTCTGTCTTTTCCACTATCTGCCATGAACAAAATCTTCCTCCCTATTCTGCTCTGCTCGTATCCTTCCCTATTTATGCACAATATGCCGACTACGATAAACCTGAACACCGGAAATTAATTCATACCGATGATTCGCAGCGATTCCGCATGCACGGCAAACAGCTTTATCCGTCTCACACTAGAAAACAGAATGATGATAGAAGGACGCCACAATCAAGCCAAACCGTTGAAATCTTCGGGCAAGTTTTATACTAAATCACGCTTCATATACCGCATCGATTGTCAGAACAAAACAAGCACACTGGAAGAGTTTTTCTTTCTGGACAATGAAGGGAATATTTCGAGCACTCCTCGTGGATACCTCTGTCGATATGATGCAAACCCCGCTTTCAAAGAAATTGCTCGAATTCACATGCAGGTAAAGTAATCAGACTTTCATAACACAACAAAGCATCATCATAAGGTCGTCTGAAAACCACATCTCGTTTTTCAGACGACCTTTCATCTTTCGGACAATCGATACCAATCCGTATCAACCATCCTGAATTTAATGTTCTTAACGCCAGTAGCGCCACCAAGGCATATCGTTCGGCTGCCATTGGTGTTGCAGGAACGGGCTTTGCGGGAAGTTGGTTTCCAAGACGCGGCGGGTGTCGGCGGCGAGTTGGGGTTTGTCCAGTTTTTGTAAGCCAGCTCCATCATGGCGAGCGATTCTTCGACGTAGCGGGTATTTTGGTAACGCTCGACGATTTTTGGGCGCAGTTGACTGCGGCGAGGTAGGCGCCGCGTTTCATGTAATAGCGGGCAACGGAGATTTCGTTACCGCCCAATGCGTCCACCCAGTTTCGCCATGCGCTCGGTTGCGTCGGCGGCGTATTTGCTCTCCGGATAGCGTTGTACCAATTCGGCAAACGCTTGGTATGCGCTGCGGTTGGCTTTTAGGGTCGCGGTCGGACCAGTCTTGGGAGGCGAGTTTGTTGAGGAAGGATTGGTCTTCGTTGAACAAAACCAAGCCTTTGAGGTAAAGCGCGTAATCCATATTCGGATGTTGCGGGTGATGGCGCTGGAAGCGGTCGATGGCGGCGAGGGCTTTTTCAGGCTCGTCGTCTTTGTAATAGGCGTATGCGGTGTCCAGCTGCGCCTGTTGCGCGTAGCGGCCGTTGGGGAAGCAGGGATTCTAAAAATTTCGTATAACTTGATGGCTCGCGTATAATTGCTGCTGTTCAACTCGTCATGCGCTTCGGCATAGAGTTTTTTCCACGTTCCAATCTTGTGTGATCTGCGCGTCTTTATCGACCGTACCTTTATTGCTTTGCACAGGCACCCAGTGCCAGACTTAACGAAACTACTTAAAAAGAATTTTTCATGCAGAATACTTCCTTTGATAATGAAGCCGATTATAGCGACGATTTGACTTTACGTCAGCCCCCGAAGCAGAAAGTTGTGTTAATTTGACTGTTCCGCTGGAGCTTGCGGGCGGGCGGCTGGATGCGTGTTGGCAAAGCTCATGCCTCGATTATTCGCGCAGCCGCCTGACATCGTGGATTAAAGAAGGCGTGGTCATTGTAAACGATAAGCCCGCCCAACCCAAAGACAAAATGATAGGCGGAGAATCCATCAGCGTAACGGTACGTCCGAGCGAAGAGAATCTCGCGTTCAAACCCGAAGCGATGGATTTGGATATTGTGTACGAAGACGATACCGTCATCGTCGTCAACAAACCCTGCCGGACTGGTCGTCCACCCCGCCGCAGGCAACTGGACGGGGACGCTGCTCAACGGTTTGCTGGCGCATTGTCCCGAATTGAGCCAAATTCCGCGCGCGGGCATCGTCCACAGGCTAGACAAAGAAACCAGCGGCCTGATGGTGGTCGCCAAAACCCCTGCCCGCACAAAATTCCCTCGTGCAACAGCTTCAAGAACGCACGGTCAAACGCATCTACCGCGCCGTCGCCAACGGCATCGTTCCCTTTGACGGCAAAATCGAAACCCAAATCGGACGCGATCCGCACAACCGCCTGAAAATGGCGGTCGTCAAATTCGGCGGCAAACCTGCCGTGACCCACGTCAAAGTGTTGGAACGCTATCTTGCCCACAGCTACGTCGAATGCTCGCTCGAAACAGGCAGGACGCACCAAATCCGCGTCCATATGCGCGAAGCCAACCACCCGCTTGCCGCCGACCCTGTTTACGGTAACCTGCGCCATCCGTGCAGCGAACCGGTAAAAGAAGCCGTTAAAAGTCTGGGCGCGCGTCAGGCTTTGCACGCCTACCGCTTAAGTTTCGTCCATCCGAAAACCGGCGAAACTGTTTCCTTTGAAGCTCCGATTCCTGACGATATGTACCACTTGCTCTCCGTCCTGCGCCTCGAAGCAGGCTTGGATTCGTCTTTGAGCAACGAAGAAGAATGGCAGGACAAACTTGGCACGGATGACGATGATGATTGGAACGAAGACGACTACGATGTCGAAGTGGTTTATGTGAGGATTAAGATGTCTTCTTCAGATTTGGTAAATCTTGCACAAATGGACGGTAAAATGCAGTGGCTGGCGGGTTACGGCAATTTGTCGTCTGAAAAACATATCGACTTGCCACTAAAGCTGCCATCGTTTCATGATTGCGCCACCTATGGGTGGGTATGTTGATTATGGAGGATATGGAGATTCTGAACATAGGCTCCGGTTTCTTCTTCCCTGTCATTTCTTTTTGATAATGATTTTGTCCCTTCCTGTATTTGTCTCTATCATCCAAAAAGAGCATTGAAAAATTACAGGATGAGTCTTGGCGATACGACCCCTGTCAAACGTAGTACTGACGCATTGGGAAGGCAGAGAAATCGTTATGGAATATCCTCTTTCTGAAAATGACCACTTATCGGTAATCAGATGGAGAAGCAAGGGCTACGGAGAATTTTTTACGCTGGAATATCGCCGTCCGTATCCCGCACCATACGTTCAAATTTTGACTTTTTATTTATAGCAAAGCCGTCGGACAAAGAAGATTTCGCGGCTGCCGCGAAAATATTGCTGCCAGATGAATCTGCCCGCTTGATGAAAAACGGTTTGTAACAACTAGCTCTCGACTCGAATGTTCAAATAGCTTTCACGCAGTAGATGAAAAGGTCGTCTGAAAAGAAAGTACAATGTGGCGTGTCTGAGACCGATAGACGCATTCTTTTCAAATCTTCCTACCAGATAAAACATGAAAACCATCACAGAAACCCTAAACCCCGCCCCGCAAGGCAAAAATTTCTGATTGCCGATTGCCCGCGCCTGCCAACGTGAAAACCCTGATCACCACCCGCAACGGCGGCGTGAGTCAAGGCGTGTATCAAAGTTTGAACCTCGGTTCGCACGTCGGCGACGATCCCGATGCCGTGCGCTGCAACCGTGAAATTGTGCAGGAACAGGTCGGGCTGCCCGCTGCCCACCTCAATCAAATCCACAGCACCATCGTCGTCAACGCCGCCGACGCATTGGCAACGCGCCCGACGCAGACGCTTCGGTGGACAACACGGGCAGCCGCCTCGCGCTGCGATGACTCGCCGACCGCCCGCTCCGTCTTGTTCTGCGACAAAGCCGGTACGGTCGTCGCCGCGCACACGCGGCTGGCGTGCGGTTTGGCGGGCGGCGTGTTGCAAAATACCATTGCCGCGATGAATGTTGCGCCCGTCGAAATCATGGCATATCTCGGTCCCCTGCCATCGGCGCAGACGCGTTCGAAACAGACAAGACGTGTTCGACGCATTTTTGTGCGGCCCATGCCCGAAGCGGCGGACGCATTCGAAGACTATCGGCGGCGGTAAATATCTTGCCGATACCTACGCGCTGGCGCGTTTGGTCCTGCGCCGCGAAGGTGTGGATAGATTTACGGCGGCACACACTCGCACCGTCTTTGGAACGCGACACTTTCTTCTTACTTCGCCGCGACGGACAAAACCGGCCGCATGGTCAGCCTGATTTGTTGGAACAGGCATAAAAAGATCGTCTGAACCTCGTTTCAGTTTTCAGACGACCTTGCATTAGGATTATCCGCCATAATATCACCGCATAACAAAACCCGCTCTTTACGACCCTATTCTCACGGAGCGTACAAAATGTACCACTACAAATCCGAAGCCACCCAGTTTCTCGACAAACTTATCGAAGACAATCCGCAACTGGAAACGCAACGTCTCGAAAACCGCCATCTGCTTTGGGATGTCGAATTAACGGCAAGAGCAGCAGAGCTTGAGGCCGCCAAAGTTGCCGAAAAACCCCACACATACTATCAAGACTGATCGTGCCGAAATGACCGTCCGCACATCCAACACACCTGCCGGACTACAGGACTACCTCAATACCATCGGACAGGCGGAGCATCCCGTCCTTGCCGCATTGCGCGAGCGCATGCTTTCCCACCGATTGGGCAATATGGCTATCGCCCGCGAACAAGCCGCCCTGCTTTCTTGGTTGGCGCAGCTTATCCGTGCCGAAAAATATTTGGAAATCGGCGTGTTTACAGGATACAGCAGCACCGCCGTCGCGCTTGCATTGCCCGAGCATGGCAAAGTTACCGCCTGCGACATCAACGTAACATTTACCGACATAGCGCGCGAAACTTGGCGGGCGGCGGGTGAACACGTACCTCGCTGCACCTGCAACCCGTCTTTTTGACTTTGGACGACCTGATAGCGCAAGGCGAAGCGGAAAGTCACTTATCTGGCCCTGATAGATGCGGACAAGCCCCCACCCCGCAATATTTCGAACGTTGCCCGAAATGCTAGCGCGTAAGGGCGGCATTATCGCCATATCGACAATGTTTTGCTGAACGGCCGGTCTTGTGCATGAGGCGACGAACATTCCCCGCCCAGCTTGAAAATACGCAAACATTCAACCGCAGCTCGCCTGAAGATGAACGTATCGTTCCTGATTACCCTGACCCGTCGGCGACGGATTGACCCTTCTATTGAAAAATAAACCGATGAAAACAAACCTGCTTATCTGACTGCTTTCCATTGCCTCTTTACCGCCGCCCGCTGTACTCTCCGTTTCATCCCCGTCTCTCAGACGACATCGCTGCCGGATATTCCGATAGTCCTGCAGAAAGTATCCATCCCCATCCCAAGCTCGACGAATAGACACAACGATCGATGGGCGTACAGGTTGCACGCATCGAGCGGGAAATGGAGGCGAGTAAACCTCGTTTGCAGCAAATCGAGCAGCAAAACGAGACCACCCTCGTCCTGCTAAGAAAACCGTGTTCAACGCTTGGACGACCAGAAGCTCTACATTATCTGGAGAACGGCGGTACTGGTGCCGACCGAAACAGATCTGGCTTTGACCCTAAACGAAATCCGTCTGACGAGCGTGCATCCAAATACTACCGCAACGGAATTATCGGGCGGCGGCAGCATGTCTCAAGGAAGCCGACGGCGGTAGCGGCAGCGATATTGCGCGCCGCAATATGTATCTGTTGTTGCAAAGCCAGCAGCGTATGGGCCACTGCGAATCCGGTCATCGAAATCGGCGGACGCTACGCCAACCCGTGCTTCCGCAACAGCCTGCAAGCTCCCTGACGCGCTCTTCAGCATCGGGCAATGCCAATACAGCCGCAACAGAAAGACATCGCCCGCAACACATGGCGCAAAGCTGATACAGAGTTAGTCCTCGCAGCGCTGCCGCGCAAACGTGCTGCGGTCAGCATCAAACAACGATAACTTTCAGACGACCTCTCTATTCGAAAGGTCGTCTGAAATCATTCATTGAATAATGTTTTATACACTAGGAGCAAAATATGGCCAAAATCGGCATCATCATGGGCAGCAACAGCGACCGGCCTGTTATGCAGCAGGCAGCGCAGTTTCTGCAAAGAGTTCGGCGTCGAATACGAAGCCCGCGTCGTGTCCGCACACCGCACCCCGATTTAATCGTTCGAATACGCCGAAACCGCTCGCGAACGCGGCATCAAAGCCATCATCGCCGGAGCGGGCGGCGCGGCGCACCTGCCCGGCATGGTTGCCGCCAAAAACCACCGTCCCCTGTCTTGGGCGTTCCTGTACCCAGCAAATACCTGCGCGGCGAAGACTCCTGCTCTCCATCGTGCAAATGCCCAAAGGCGTTCTGTCGCCACTTTTCGCCATCGGCGAAGCAGATGCCGCCAACGCCGCCCTGTTCGCTATCTCGCTGCTTGCCAACGAAGATCACGAGCTGGCGCAAAAATCCTTGCTGATTTCGCGTGCCAAGCAGGAGCGCCGTTTGCTGACATGGAATTCACCCAGCCTGATCATAGGTCGTCTGAAAACGACTTCGCTTTTTCAGACGACCTTGCCCGATTCAAAACCTTCAAAATCGTTTGCAAACCACACCTCTTCATCTTTCGCACTCTGGCCTTGCGAACATTCTTATCCGTAGAAAACGCTTCCTTGCCGTCGGCCATGTCGTCTTCCTCGACAAAACTCTTCCCAACCTCGACGAAGCGGCGAAAATCGGCTTCACTCGGCCGCAACGGCGCGGGTAAGTCTTCGCTTTGAAAATCCTCGCCGGCGTGCGGCAGCTCGACGATTCGGGTGATCGATCGTTCAAACAACCTCCAAAATCGTTTATGTGCCGCAGAATCGTCGACAAAGAAGCCACCGTATTCGACACATTGTCGCCACGCTGCATGAAACTGGCGCTGCTGCGCCGTTACCACCGCATCAGCCATGATTTGGAAACACAATTCAGACGACGTTTAGCCAAGAGAACTCAACGACGTTGCTTGCCGAAATTCCGAAGCGAAGCGGACGGCTGCGCTGGATGCGGCGGCGGTTAGTACTTTTGGGCGTAGAACTCGGCTTTGCCGGAAACGGCAAAATCGGCAACCTCTCTGGCGGGCAGAAAAGCGCGCCGCCTTTGGCGCAGGCTTTGGCAGCAGTCGTTTCGATCGTGCTGCCGCTGGACGAACTGACCAACCATTTGGACTATCGACGCGATCATCTGCACGGTAACCTGCTCTGCAAGGTATTTGAAGGCAGCCTCACGGATTACCCACGACCGCCGTTTTCTGACAACATCGTTTACAGCGCGTCGTCGAACCTCGACCGCGCATTCTGCGCTCCTCTCCCGCTCGTCTCCAAACACAGCGAGCGGAAGAGTTGGCAGTAGAAGGTTACATAACCGCCTTCTTTTCGGACAAACTCCATCGTTCAGGAAAGAAGCGTGGATACGCAGCAGGCATCGAAGCGCGCCGTACCGCAACGAAGGCTGCGCGCGCCGTTTGAAAGAGCCGTGCCGCCAGCGCGCTGAACGCCGCAATGTGCAAGGACAGGTTAACTTTCAAGCTCGACAGCGCGTGACAGCGGCAAAAATCAGCGTGCGATCTGGAACACGCCTTCGCTTTGCCTCACGGCGACAAAAGTGTCATGGACAAATTTCTCCGCGATTCGTAGCAGCAGCGATAAAATTCACTGACGGCCCAAACGGCGTCGCAAACCGTCTTTCTCGCTGATTTAGGCGAATTAGATGATTCGTGGCCGAACTCATTTGCGAATCGGCAAGCGGCGCAAGAAGCTGGCTTTATTGACTCAGTTCCGCAGCGCATTGAACGAAAACGACACCGTGTCGCACACGCTCGGGCTGGCGCATCGATTGCGTCGGAAATCGGCGGCAGAAAACACGCCGCCGAGCTATTCGGGCGATTTCCTGTTCCACCCTGCCCGCGCGCAAAGCCCTGTCTCGATCGCTCTCCGGCGGCGAACGCACCGCCTCGCAGCGTTTCCACGGCCCCGCCATCGTCCTAGTCTGACGAACCGACCAAATCGACTTGGACATCGACACCCAAGAGCTGCTCGAAGACCCGCTGCGCGATTAACAAGGCACGGTATCTTCGCTCGGCACGCATCGCGGCGTGCCCGGATAACGATGATTACCGCCACTGCTCGGAAGCGACAAGTGCCGTCCGCAGCATACATCGGCGGCTTACCAGGACCAGATCGACGCAAAACCACGCGAAGAGTATCTGGACGACCTCCGCACTCTGAAAACAAACTGCAGAACCGAGAAAAGTCAAACCCAAAGCCGACCGCACGGTCATCCTTTCCGGCAAAGAACAGCGCGAACTGACGCCCTACTCCGACGAAATCGCCGCCCTGGAAAACCGAACAGGAGGAGCTCAACGCGCAGCTTTCGACCTGAAATCGCCAAAGATTACGAGGAAAGCTGGTGCATTGTCAAAACCGGGCGTTGAAGACAATCTCGAAACGCAAATGCTTTTGGAAAATTGAACGCTGGGCGCTGGAGAAAGTAAGCAGAACGATGAACACTGGAAAGTCTGAACACTGTTACGACTACGAACCTGTAGTAGAGACGACGAATTATTTTCTACTTTTCAAATGAGAATCAGCCTCGATCATTTTACAAATCAGCAACTACGTGGCCTATCCACCTCTCTGTGTCCTCGACAAACTTGCATCCTCAAAGAAAAGCACACACACGAAGACATCAGATATCCTTATAGACAGGTTGCCTGAAAACTTTTTCTAGACGACCTTTCTGGGCAAAATCCTCCCACTCAAACAAAGGGAACCCGCCATGCACGTAGAAATCAAATGTCCGCACTGCCACACCGCGTTTACCGTCAACGAAGCCAGTTACGCCGACATCCTGAACCAAGTCCGCACCCAAGAATTTCAAACCGAAATCCACGAACGCCTGCAACAGGCGCAGATGCAGTTTCAAAGCGATATGCAGTTGCGCCCGAAAAGCGCAGGCACAAAATCAGTTCGACAAATCCTGGCCGACACCACGAAATCGCCGCCGCTGTCCAACCAAATCAACGCCTGCGAAAAGACAGCAAACTTGCCGCCGCCGAGATTGAAGGTCGTCTGAAAGCGCAAATCGCCGAGCAGGATCAAATTGATTGCCGAGCTGAAAGCGCAGGCAAAATCGCTGGAAAACGGCGAAAAACATGGAAAAAGAGCTGAAATCATCCAAAGCCGTTGCCGAAAAAGAGCGCGAATTGGGCAATCTGAACACGCAGCTCATGCTGCAATCCAAAGAAAACCAGTTGGAAAAACAAAGCCTGCGCGAAAAAATACGAAGCCGAACTCAAACAAAAGACGAAACCATCGCCTTCTCTACAAAGACTTCAAAAGCCAGACAGTCCACCAAAATGATGGGAAGAAAGCCTCGAGCAGCACTGCGAAACCGAGATTCAATCGCATGCCACCACCGCCTTTCCCAAGCCGTGTCTTCGGCAAAGGACAACGACGCCAAAACCGGCAGCAAAGGCGACTCACATCACCGCGAAACTGACGAAGAAGGCAACGAAATCATCTCCATCATGTTCGAGATGAAAAACGAAACGACGAAACCGCCACCAAAAAGAAAAACGAACACTCAAAAGAGTTGGACAAAGACCGCAGAGACTGCGAATACGCCGTACTCTGTCTCACTCTTGAAGCCGACAGCGACCCTCTACAACAACGGCATCGTCGACGTGTCCTACGCTACCCGAAAATGTACGTCGTGCGCCCCGCAATTCTTCATCTCCATCGTCTCCCTGTTGCGCAACGCGCGCCCAATTCATTGAAATACAAACAAGAATTGGCGAAAATGCGCGCAAAACATCGACATCACGCACTTTTGAAGCAGACGGACAAAGTTCAAAACCGACTTCGCCTGCAATTACGAACTCGCAGCCGCAAGTTCCAAACCGCCATCGACGAAATCGACAAAACCATCAGCCACCTGCAAAACCAGCAGTTTCTGCTTTCTTCGGAAAAACAACCGCGCTTGCCAGCAACAAAGCAACCGATCTGACTGTCAAAAATTGATGCGCAAAACCCGACCATGAAGGCTGCCTTGCCGCGTTGGAAAAAAGGATTGAGTTCGTATGAGTAGTGGTCGTCTGAAAGCGGCGCTCCCCGTTTTCAGACGACCTTTTCCCGAGTCAAAGCCGTTTTGAATATTTACCTGCGATACGGCTATGATGAAGCCTGTCCCATACATATTGATAATGAAACGGAATCCGCATGACCACTTGGTTTTATCTGCCGCCGCCGTCCTGATTGTCGAGCTCGTTTGTCGGTACTGTATATCTCTTGCTGTCAGCGCGGCTTTGTTCTGGCGCGGGATTGCGTGTATGGGCTGACCGGTGCGACATTGATTGCCGTCGCTGCGGCAGCCGTTTTGTCCGCCGTCGGTATCTGGGTGGTACACAGTAAATTCACACGCCCTGCGCTAAAGAGATTGAACGATGATTTGGACATCGGACAGACCGTTCAAATCCTCCGCCGCCTTCACGGCGATTGCTGTAAGTTGCTTATCGGGAACGCACTGGCAGGGCACAGGCTGAAAATGCCGATGCCGTTCAGACGACCTCTACCGCCGTGATTACCGGTAAAAACGGTAATGTTTTACTCATTCGTTTTGAATTGATTGATAAAATCGAAAGGAGCATCATGGGCGAATTAATTACCCTTCCTGAAAATATTCATCTATTAATATTAATTTTTGCTCACCGCATAAGGAAAAACAATGGAATTTTATACAGTTTCCCCGTCATCCTGTTGCTTGTCGTTGTGATCCGGCTTGCAAAAGCCTTTATCGTCGCTGCATACGGAAGTTTACGTCGTCGAGCGTCTCCGGCAGATTCACAACGCGCTGACCGCCGGTCTGAACATCCTGATTCCTTTCTGTTGACCGTCGCCTACCGCCACTCTGCTCAAAAGAAGTGCCTGGACGTTCCCAGCCAAGTCTGTATCACGCGCGACAACACCCAGCTTACCGTTGACGGCATCATCTACTTCAAGTAACCGATCCGAAACTCGCTTCTACGGCTCCAGCAACTACATCATGGCGATACCCAGCTTGCCCAAACCACGCTGCGTTCGGTTATCATCGCCGCATGGAGTTGGACAAAACGTTTGAAGAACGCGACGAAATCAACAGCATCGTCGTTTCCGCGCTCGACGAAGCGGCAGGCGCATGGGGTGTGAAAGTATTGCGTTACGAAATCAAAAGACTTGGTTCCGCCGCAAGAAATTCTGCGTTCCGTGCAGGCGCAAATTACCGCCGAACGTGAAAAACGCGCCCGCATCGCGCCGAATCCGAGGCCGCAAAATCGAGCAAATCAACCTTGCCCAGCGGTCAGCGCGAAGCGGAAATCCAACAGTCCGAAGGTGAAGCGCAAGCCGCCATCAACGCGTCAAACGGTGAAAAAATCGCCCGCATCAACCGCGCCCAAGGTGAAGCCGAAGCCCTGCGCCTGGTTGCCGAAGCCAACGCCGACGCCATCCGCAAAAATCGCCGAGGCAGTCCGCTCAGAGGGCGGTTCCGAAGCCGTCAACCTGAAAGTTGCCGAGCAATATGTCGCCGCCTTCAGCAATCTGGCAAAGAAAGCAACACGCTGATTATGCCTGCCAACGTCGCCGACATCGGCAGCCTGGTTTCAGCCGGACTAAAGATTGTCGACGGCAACAAAGCGGCAAAATAAACCTTACGTTTTGCCACAAGGTCGTCTGAAAACGAGTGCAACGCGTTTCGCTACCATAAACAGGGAATTTCGCCAAACCGTTTTTCAGACGACCTTCCGATGTATGTTCAGTTTAATGTACCAGTATCACCGCGATCAAAAATCATCGAATGCTTCGTAGGCTTGCATGGCATCGAATATACTGTTCTTTACATAAGGCAGCCGACTAAAAGCTTTTACGAAGCATTGTGATCTTTCTTTCGGTTCCAGCTTTGTTATTACCACTGTACGTGCACCATGCAGCACGCCGGTCAAGGTCTTTTACAACAGGATGCGATTGGCGTCCATAAACCTTCGCGCGTCGGTAATCCGGCCTGTTGAGCCCAGTACCAAAGCACAGGAATGTGTCGGAGAAACAGTCTAACAACGTGGTTGCCTCCTGTTTTACTCGATTTAACCAACAACTTAACTTTCTGATACGAAATACTCCTATCACCTCTCCAATACCATTCTTAAATTTATATTTGTATTCGCTTCAATTGAGCGACTCGATCACTCGCCGATCGCAGTTCCTATATCCTTCTGCATTTATGTGTCGTAGATTTGCACGGCTTTTATACCCGTGACGCTCAGTATCGGAATGGTGTTCCCTCGTCCAATTTATACCTTTCTTAGTTTACTTTGGCCGGATAGCCAAGGATAACATGACATTAAGTTTCAAGATGAGAGGAGGTTACGAAACTTCGTCGAAATCACAGTATTCTGACTAACTTTTACAACCCAGCCCAGAAATTTTCACATCACGTCCGCACCAAACATGTAGTGCAATCGATAATGACAGAACCACTTTGGGTTAAGTAATTCTCCATTTTCAATATCAAAACGTAAGTATCGTTCATCTATGGGATAAATTAAAATATCCTCGAGAAACATACTAATTTCTCCTCATCTTACTGATGCATCTTTTGCTCTAACGATGACACGTAGCTCCTCAACAAAGAGAAAATCATCAATTTCAATTTTGCTGCCATTCCCAAACAAATGTTAATTTATGGATTTCATGTAGGTGTTTTCCTTATTTCTGCTGTCGTATCAGAAAGTTTAGAAAGAAAAGGAACAATCCGTAAATTCTAGTACCTTCATGAATGATAATACGATTTATTGTTTTCTAGAACTAAATCTTTAATCCAGAAGATAGAACGTTCAGTAACCATTCGCTGCTGCCATCTGATCGTTCACAAAATTATCAATATGCATAGTAAAATCCCCTTCTATATAAGACTATACTGCTTGCAATATTTGCATTGCGCTTGTCCCTGAATTTGACAAGAAATACATCATCCACTTATGAATAATAGTTACCATTTCGTGTTTTATCAAATTTATATAAAACTTCGATTAAACCTTCAAGTCCTTCATAACAAGCCAGCTATATTTTGAAAAATCAAAACACCTTTTTGATAGGCATGGGAAGCACCATAAAACTCCCTCTCGATCCAAATTGAAAATAAATAACTGGTTTGCGTAATGTAGCAAAATCAAAATGCAAGGATGAAATAATCAGTAATCAATAAGTCATAATCCCACAAAAGATTTTGATACGAAATATCTTCTGGATTCATATTTTTACCCTATTGTTAATTCATACTCCGATATTAGCACTTCTCCACAAGATAGCTCATGAAAATTGACATGTGGGACAAAGAGATTATTTTCAAAATCTACCTGTCTATATTATCCCTTATGAAAGCTCGAATTCAAGAAAACCAATCTGTTTTTCAAATCTCTGGAACAAAAGAACTCGCAAAATGTCTCCTGTTTTAGAAGTCTAGTGTTGAAACGAGAACGCCATGTGTCAAACCAATATTTTTCTTTACTTTACCCATAGGCGCGTCCTCTTTAAATTTCTTTGCTTTTTATGAACAAATTATCCAGTCTTGGGACACTGATTCAATTACAAATCCTGCTCATGGAAAATATAATTATACTATATCAGATATTATCTCTTCTTTCTCAAGCAAGTTGAAATGCTCATTTTGTAGAAATTTGGGGAATAAAGACGCACTAAACTGTTTTCGATAAGTTTGATGTGTCATAACACCATGCTGAAGATATATATCTCTGAAATTTAAAATTATGTATGACAAAATCCATTGGCCAAGTAATGTCCGGGTAAATAAGATGACATATTTAGCATTTTGTAGCCAAATAACTGCAGCCTTTTAAACTGAATTTATATCGAGGTAGCGTAAACCCTCTTCTTCAAAGACACGTTCCCAGTGCTGCCTGTCTAATAAATAATAACTTTCAGCAAAGAAATCTCTTAATATGCCACGTTCGATATAGATGCTCTGCATTACCATCAGCCTTATATCCCAACCACAAAACAGCAATACTTTTAAGGCGAGATTCTTCCTTTTATATTCCTGATAAAACATCAGTCTCCTCCTCATACCAATTTAAAATCGAGCAGAATTAGAGCACTCTTTCCAGTGATTTCAAATCTTAATTTTCCGCCATCTGGAATTGCATAACATATATTGGACCCAGTAATTTAATAAACATCATCAAATATTCATAGCTTGAATATTCTTGCCGAAACAGGAGCAATAAATCTACCATCTATCAAATGATTGATAATTAATATTGCTTTCTCATAAAATCTAAGGTAAACTTTGAGATTATTTACATCTGCTTTATTTATATATACTCATGCAGTAAACATGTATGAAGTTTAAAATAATTAAATATGACAGAACCAAAAGTGACTTTCCAGGTGGAGTATAAAATTTTCTAAACATCATTATCAATATATTCCCAAGCATTTACATGGATTGTCCATAATAAATTATTTACCCTCCTACTTGCAGTTAATACCTCTCTATTCTATTTCTACTATCAGCGACTTGAAGCGACTTGAGTAAAGGAATTGCTGAAAAATAAAATTAACCCTTGTATACTACAGGGTCTTCTGGCATTGTATCCTTAAAATAACCTTACCACTTTCTAGCAAGCCAAAATCAAAAACTGTTGGTATTTTGCAGTATTCCACTCGTCCATTCGAAGATGAGCTTTCATCAGCTCTTAATCGACAATAATATAAACATCTCGTACATATGCACCTCTTTCTTCATCTTGTATCGCATATAAGTATTCATAGAAAAATTTCGTATCCTCAAAAGATGCAGTCATCTTGGTATCAAAACGAGATATGTCTTTTTCTGTATAGCTGAGGGTTTTATATAAAGAGAAGAGCTTGATGCAAAACTGGACTGCAGTCCTCCATATCTGAGAGAACTGAATGATACGAAACTAGGTTTAGCAAACACATCCGTTTGGACTTACGCCATAGAAAAGTTCCAAATTTTTCCTTACATAACGTAACTTAGTTATTAACTGCACCAATATCTTTTATCTTTCAAGACCTCATTGATGTGTAGAAACAATTGACATCTTGGAAGAAATCACTGCAGTGACGATAAAAGTAGCCCATTCAGTCTTAACGTGTTTTAAACCAAGATTACCGAGCAGATGGCTGCATCTTATAAACATAAAAGTTATCTCACTGGATACTTTTTACCCAATCTTGAATTCTGATTTCCTAGGTTACTGCGGAGAAACCACCATCGACTAATATCAGCTCTATATTAGTTTGCAAAATCCAATCTTTGTTGAAGTAACTGAGCCAATAGACCCTATTGAGATAAGGCGATGATATGTATAATACAGCACTAAGTCGTACAGCTCCTTTTTCTTGCAGCATTTTGGAAAATACTATTTACCAAAAAGTTTGTCTATTCTTACTAAGTCAGTATAAAATGATATGCTGATTATAAGTTTTCGAGGAATTTTCTGTTGAAACACTTTACAATCTTCACAACTTTCCCTTATTCCAAATAATTAATCAAAATGCTAATTAAATTTGTGGCCATATTTAGAAACACCCTCAAATGGTCTTTATCAATCCATCAATATTGAGTAAAACCATTATAATATTACTAGATTCGGCTTCTTGCAATATAAACCCTTTTGCTTTATATCTCAATATTACTTTAGAAATATTCGCTTAAATAGCTATTATTTTCAACCTTGGCTCACATATAATCTAGCCTAAGTATCACATTCATATTAATCAACATTTGCATCTTTATAACAAATTTGCTATATAATAGCGAAATTCTAGAAATGTCATGACAGTTTCATAACGGATATGATACCAAATGAGCACTGATAACCAATCTCTCAATCCTTCTCACTCATTTTATCTTGTTCGACCGATCATTACCGCATGCACACACTCCTTCATCAGGGCCAAGCTTGAAAAGATTGTTACACTTTCATGCAACAAAAAGATACGAATACAAAAATGCCAAGGTCGAACTAATCGAAATGATGACGATGTTTCAAAACCTATATCAAAGCTCGATGAAACAGTCCTTTACCCATTTAGAGGGGGCATTCTTCTGCGACACAATTAGTGCCGAGATATGCTTGAGGTTGCAATTTGGGAACCCCCTGCCGTCTTTTCGGTGGGGCAGTATCATCCGTTGGCCCAGGTACCGCACAACGGACCAAACTGCCTGATCGAATGGTTACTTCCTGGAACTATTTCTGTTCCTTTTTATTTGCGTCAATATTTCATCAAAGGGTAAAACCCCTCGTCCAGGTGCAGGACATGATTAGAACTCGCTTGAAGAAAATGGCGAACCAACTGAAGTCATGGTACGGTTGATACAAAATAATGCGTCAACCGTATCTGTTATCCGAGCAGGGAAATAGTGTACGTATGCCACTTACCGCTGCTAGAAGAACGTATGTTGGACGCGATTACAGCGGCAGGCGGCTCTACTGAAAACAGTTCAGGATACAAGTATACAGCTACCCGTGCAAATCGAAGTAAACACCGTTCCTCTTGAAGACTTGATCTCAGACCCCAGCCAAAACATTTTATTGAGTGTGGCGATATAGTAACGATAATTACTAACCCCCACAGTTTAGTCCCCATGGGCGTGTAGGAAGAGCCAAACAAATTACCTCTGCTCAGCAAAAAGGCTTGTCATTTGGCGGAAGCTGTTGTGTTACAGGAGGATGTCGTGCTGATGCTACGAAGTATTTGTGTTCGAAATGCATCGCTTGGCGAATTACCTATACAAGATAAATGGATTTTTAGTTACAGTAAAAAGCTGAAATTCTATGTGTATATCAGTTTAAATTTATCAGATGCAAATTCTTTATTTTTGGATGCAACGATTTCCTATAAAAACAAAGATATAGTTTATGTTTCCTAATTCCCTCTATCCGATGTACTTTAAAAATTCTTATCCTTTCGTGATCTCTCTCCAATAGTAGCGAACAATATTAATAACCTACCACTGACTCTCATAGTTCTGAGAATTTTGATAATGTCTGAAAAATTTCCTCTGCTGTTGAATCTATACTATGATTCCTTTGATAACCAAACACAATAAAGATGAAAAATTTTATTTCATAGTCATTTTGGATTGCAATATCACAACTGTTTCTCAATGATATATTTTGGTATATTTGTGCGAATCGATTCACTTCAATCCCAGCTTTTGTCGTACGCTCACTTTAAAAATCAGTCTTCTTTGTTGGATTAGAACGAATCCTACAAAACTCAGGTTTTCACGCACAGGACGATATTTACCGTCCAGATATATGCAGTCGCGTTCAGCCTTGAATGCACTGCTAGATACACTGTTCGCGTTTTATGACTCAAAGGGGGATATCTTCAGTCGTTTTTAGCGGCTTTGGTCTCAAAGTGAAATGAAGCATTTTATCAATACTACAAAAATAAAGGTGTCTATTCACTTTTGATTCTGTTTCAGGTATTTCAAAGTCAATGTACACATCACGGATGCAGGTGATCTATAAAAGATCAACGATGCCTCCAAAACAAGTGAGTACTAATTAACCAACTGAATGAGACGTGCCCAAGTGATAGCTATCCGTTATGCTGGAAGAAATCGATTGTGCTTTATAGGCAAGCTGATCAAAAACGCATCATCACAGTGACCAAATTCCGCATTGCTAATGGTATTTTTGACTTAAAAGCCCGTCTGACGTACAAATGAGCCTAGTATCAAAAGTTGCAGGATGAATTGATTGTTATACAAACCCATTGAGATCAGTTAAAGCTAGTCGTCCCCTGATAATCCTCAAATCCCAGGGCCTAATTGCTCGTGAAAAAGCGTGAGGAAAGAAAATTAGTCAGCAAATGAGCAATCTCTGGTGGTGCGAATTCTTTATCTAACCAAGCAGCTGAATACCAAAGAGGTTTTTAGAGAATGAATTAGCTGAAAAAGACAGTTGGCTGCTGCAATGACCTCGCTAGAAAGCGCAAAAACTGAGGCTGATCGCCAACAACGCTATATCTCAAAGTAATTTCTCAACCTAATAAACCGGACTTAGCAAATGAGCCGAAGCGTATCTATAACATTATAGCGGCTATTATTGGATTAATCGTTTATGGTATTGCTAGCCTATGTGTCTGCAAGTATTAGAGAGCATAAAACTGATGAAAAGAATTGCATGAAACATCTTTTTGGGAATCGCTTGTTATCCAAAAGAGGTCATTGGTGCACTTTGATGCGTGAAATTATTACCACTATGGTCACCAATAACATCGGTTTTCTATGGCTATTTGTTGAACCATTATTAATGACATCATTATTGGTAATGATGTGGAAATTTTTAGAGGAGACGAAGTATCATCTCTCAATATTGTAGCTTTTACACTAACAGACTACCCAATGATGATGATGTGGAGAAATACCTCCAATCGGGCAATTGGTTCTATTTCTGCTAATATTAGCCTGCTCTACCACCGCAATGTCGGGTACTTGACACAATAATTGCACGAATGCTACTGGAAATTGCAGGGCGACTGTAGCACAAATTACAGTTATGTCGATTTTTGATTGCAATTCGCTGGATTACTATCCTACTGAGTATATATATGCTGTCAGCCTGGCTGTTGATGGCTATGTTTGCGATCGGATTAGGGCTGGTTATTTTGTTCTATCTCCTTTCATTTTGAACCATTCGGCAAGGTGTATGAGCACGGTAAACTTTATTATGATGCCAGTATCAGGAGTATTCTTCTTTGTTCATAACCTCCCCACAACAAATACAGCATTACGCCCTAATGTTTCCCCATGGTTCATGGTGCGGAAATGTTCCGTGCTGGGTATTTTGGAAAGGATATTGACATATGAAAATCCTTGTATATCTTGTTGTGTAATCTGATTTTACTGCTTTGAGGCAGTCCTGATTACAAATTCAGCAAAGGGTAGAGCCTCAATGATTTCTATGAACACGTATCTAAGATTATTTAACACATGGGTTGGCGGACAGTTCTGAATGACGCCATTTGTACTGCAAAAGGTGAAAAATCGGTATTTTAGAAGGAACGGAGCAGGTAAATCAACGCTTTATTCGCCTAATAAGCGGGTGGTACCCCTTCGAAGGTGAGATTAAGCGTACAATAGTATATCTTGGCCTTTAGCATTTTCGTGCTTTTCAGCAGTCAACAGGATGGATAATCTGCCTTTGTTGCCCGTATTTATAATGTTGATATTAAACTGGTAAAAATTTTTACTGAAATTTTTCGAATTAGGACAATATCTTCGAACCTGTCACAAACGCTACTCTTCACGGAATGAGCTCGCTTGGCATTTTGCTTTGTGGCTGCTGTCGAATTTGATTGTTATCTCATCGATGATAGGATTGCTGAGGTGATTACGTTTTGCCGAAAAATGCAAATATGAACTTTTTGATAAACGTAAAGGATGGTTTCCAATTACTTTTAGTTTCACATAATTATAACTGATGAAACAATATTGCTGACAATGCAATGGTTCTAGAAAAGGCCCATCTCACAAATTTTAAAACTATGGATCGAGGCGTCTTATTATAGTCTAATCTAAATTTGAAATATCTATACTAATAAAATATTAGCTCCCCTAAGCTAGTTCCTTTTCTGAATCCTAGTAAAGCTAGCTAAATTAGCTCTAATTATCTCATCAAAGATTCAGAATCTTAAATGATATTTAAATATCCCAAAAGTTAAAAATATTAATATATAAGACGAATGATTTCCAATTCATAATGAATACTAATAAACTCAGAAAATTTTCAGGAACCCATATCTTTTTAGGGATTACCCTGTCAGATATTTCTCTCCCTACATCTGACAGCTATTCTCGAAACAGAAGAATTCGTACTTATAAATGTGATAGAAAGTTAGTATCACTTTACAGGAAAACATTCTTCCAAGTTTCCCAAGTGATATTGTTTTTACTTGGTGGACAATGCGATATAAATTGGCAGGAACAATATAAGCAAATATTTCAATCTAAATCAACAAAATATTGGTTTATATGCAACCGATCCACGCCCTTTTTCTAATCATAATGAGCTGTTTTACTCAATAAAAGCCATCATTTACTGCATGGGTTCGTAATATTTTTATCGATTACTGCGAATCAAAAACCTCCAATGGCTGAAGATATACACCTAAAATGAAAGTTGATTAATCACTCACAAATTATTGATAGCAAATATCTACTCAACATTTAATTCCATGTAATTGAGGCACCCATATAAAATTCCTAATCTAAAGTGGCGATTTTTATTTATTTTAACGATGATGTTTTGTTGCAAAGAGACCTCTCATCTAGTCATTTTTGAGTAATGGATTAGCATCATTATTTGTCGCTCAATAAAGTTTACAAAAATGCATGCGGGTCTTATTACACCTACTTTGACCGCATCAGAACGTAACTCTGAAGTTATTAAAGTTATTATTCCGGAGTCAACATTGATACACCATTGGCACATACTTATGTCCCATTACGGAAAACAACCTTTCAGAAAGCATGTCATTGTTGAGAGATGAAGCATTTGCTTCAAATAATAGAGGTCCGCCACAATTCGAACTTAATATGGCCAGTTTTAGTACCGTGGTTGATGCATCTTGACGGACATGCCACGCTGAAACGCGAGGTTCTACTATTTCAATATCCGCAGCAGCACACTGCTCAAACTCAATATAAAAATTATTATTTAAAAGAAATATTCCATATGCCGCACTCTTTTGTCATCAATGATTCAAGTAGCAACAACTGAGTAAAAACTATGCCTTGCATTTTCGTAATTTTAGTGGTGCCTGCTTGCGAGGCCGAAACAGATGAAATTTCAAAACCAACAGATTTATAATTAACATATCATTCCAAAATGATTCTTTCAACAATCGGTTTATTCAAAACAACGCCGCTTACTGGCACTATTTTTTGAGACGATATTCAATCACTAAAGAACCATCTTATTTGGGGAAAAACATCCGAATCGTAGAAAATTAGCGAAAATTTCAAACTTATCTCTTCTAAATCTTGCGAAGACGGTTTTTACGTTACTTTCGGGCTGGGTGTGGCCGGTTGTCCGCCGTATTCCATCGTATATGACGACATCGGTATCTACTACGACGCACCCGTCCCTCGCGTTTGGAGCACCATTCTGGCCGCTAGACGCCTGCCGTCGAAACCTGGAACAAGCACAACAGGCCGTTGATTTAATCCTAAACACCGCCTGTCCAAATATAACCACGCCCCAGAACTTTCAGACGGCCATCCTTTACGCGCCCCATCCAAATCCGAAACCGTCCTCATCATCGATCGAGCAAACGTCGGCGATATGGCGATACGATACGGCGGCGCGGACGCCACATGAACACATGTTTCAGACGGCCCTAAACGAAAATCCACAAGCCGACATTTGGGTCAAACCCACCCTGACGTCTTGTGCGGCAAAAACAAGGCTATCTGACCCAACTGGCGCAACGGCACCGCGTTCGCATACTGGCAGAAGACATCAACCCATTTCCCTTGTTGCAAAACGTTGATAAAGTCTATTGTAACCTCGCAAATGGGTTTCGAAGTCTACTGTGCGGCAAAACTGCTGACCGCTTCGGTCTGCTCGGTATGCCGGTTGGGGCGTGAGCGACGACCGCCATCCTGAAATCAACCGCTCACCCAATCCGACGCCGCGCACGCGTACTGCTGCAACTCTTCGCCGCCGCTATCTTCAATACAGCCGTTACCTCAACCCCAACACCGGCGAAGCTGGCAGCCTTCTCGACGTCATCGACTATCTCGCCACCGTCAAACGCAAAAACGACAAACTGCGCGGCGAACTATACTGCGTAGGCATGTCGCTATGGAAACGCGCAGTAATCGAAACCGTTTTTCAACGTCCTCATGCCGTTTGAAATTTATTCCTCTCACCGATAAACTGGCAGAAATAGTTGCCCGATAATGCGCGCATTTCGCTGCGCGGCAACGGCGACGCCATCGTCCGTTTTGCCGAGCAGCAACATCCCGCTTTTGCGCAGGAGGACGGCTTATCCGTCCGGTCGACTGGTTCCAATCTGTGCCGCTGCTCGCTGGTAACCGACGATATGGGCATCTACTTCAATGCCGAAACCCCGTCCCGGCTCGAACACATCCTGCAAACAAATATTCAACGAATACGATTTTCAGACGGCCTCAGTGCTGCAAAAAGCATTGACGAAAACCGCATCAGCAAATAAGCGTCGGTAACTGAAACCGACCGTGCCGCCGACGGATAAGACCATCATCCTCGTTCCCGCCAAGTCGAAGACGACGCTTTCCATCCGCTACGGTTCGCCGCAAATCCGCCGCAATCTGGATTTGTTCGAACCGCGCGAACGCCATCCCGACGCCCTATATCATCTACAAAACCCCATCCCGACGTCGTCATGCGGCAACCGCACCAGCCCATCAGTGCCGAAGATACCGCGCATTCATGCCGACCAACCGCCCCGAAACCGACATCCTGACCCTGTCTGCAATACGCCGACGAAGTACACACCATGACCTGCTCACCGGCTTCGAAGCCCTGTTGTCGCGCGGCAAAAAGTATGCTGCTACGGCCTGCCGTTTTATGCCGGATGGGGGCTGACCCAAGACCTAGCTTCCCATCGAAACGCCGCTGTCGCTGAGCTGGGTGCGCGGCTTATCGCCGAAAGCCCATTGATTTGCATCCAGCTACATACACCCTGGGAAACACGTCTGTATTTACTAATGCAACAACTGCGATAGAAATATTGAAAATCATGCAAAAACAATGTAACCTCACGCCGTCCCTATTGACCAAAACAAATTGATCAAAGCAACTATATTTATCTTTAACATAAATATCACAAATTACTTACCGAAAATAAATTTCATTCTGAATAAAATGTTTTCAAAACAATTCTTTACCATAATTTAATTCCTGATGTGTCCTTACATACTATAAATATCCATATCCAACAAAACAGGCTGGAAAAACTAGTGTATGCACTTTATACATACTACAAGCGGTTTGGTTGTTTCCCGACTTATCACAACTTATGAGCTCAAACTATCTATAACCTCCAGCGAATTAATCCGCTCAGCTGACAACACTGTTGTTGCAGGGTCCTGTCGGTAGATTCTTCTACCAGTTCTCACAATGGCTGTCCGACAAACATGATAAAAACCCGTTCATAAATTCAACTTTTAATGGAGAGTGAGAGATTCTATCCTGGAACTACCAATACTCTTCTTACAAAGGAACATTTGAAGATTTTTCCTACCTATCAAACGATTCATCATTCGTTATCAAATACAAGCTATTGTCTGTTTTGTACGATACCTGTCCCATCGCGACATGGCTCGCATAATCGCGAAGAAAACAATGTTTCTTTTGGGTGTTTGAAGAAGGTTATTTCCAGTCTATTTCATTACATTGGAAAAATCGGGTGTCAATGCCATTCTCCGCTTCCCCGTGAGGCCGCATTTTTACCGACTCTTTTTCACGACTACCCTGTCTACAATATCATCCACGGAACCTGTTCCCGGAGGATTCGTCCCATGGCAAGAATGCTATGCTATACTATATCCATACTATTTGAAACGTAAGATGTATCCTGCTTACACATACCACCGGCCCATCCATTTAACACTACCTCGCATTGTGGAGTATGTCCGCCTCAAAGCGGCTTAACTATTGGCTGAGGACTATTTCATGTCCAAACACATTGAATCTGGCAAATACGGGCGTTTTTCATCGTCCCATTACAAGTTTTTCAATGATAGCCAAATACGTATCCACCTCGTGATTCCATCTGTTCATGACTTTCTCCCGCATGTGTTAACTCTTTTGTCGAACATGCCCGCGAGATACTCACTTAATTATTAAACATCGCTATGGATCGTGGTTTTTGCATAGACTATGCGCGATATTCGAGCATTTATCCACGCATCCTCAACTTAAAACGGATTACCTACGTCCATGATGTTCCTCTTCCGTATTCTTGAGGCACGGCGTAGGTATGAATACGGTCAATAGTACCAGCGGACTCTCTGCGCTCGATTCAATATGCCGGTAAAAGTACTGGGACGCTCATTACGATATTCCGGGCATAACCGATCGACACGCACTGGCCCGGGTTTTGGAAGAATCCAACTGCACCGGATAGATCGGCGTTCCACGCCTACCGTATGTACCCATATCAATACAACCCAGATTAACGGTAATTTTTACAGTAAAGTCAACTTTCCTGAGATTGCTCCTATTACACGATATTAATAAATTTTCTCCATTAAAAACCATCATCTTATGCCAATGTCATCCTGTCTTGCTTACCGCAAAACAGATACACCAAAGTAACAACGATTATTTCTACCAAACAATACAACACTATATTGCATAATCAGAAACAGGTCGTCTGAAAACGATTTTCAGACGACCTTTGTAACTAATGCGACTTAATTTGTGTTTTCGGTTTTTAAAGAGCAAGATAAATCGCCGACAAAGTCAAAACAACACCAAACCACTGCAAAGTGTTAATCGGCTTGTCCAACAAAAATAATCAATCAGTAAAGCGGCAACGGGTTCGGAAAGCGGCAACAAACCGGTTAAAGACAGGAAAGCAGCGGGATTGCATAGGCAATCATCCCTCATGCCAAACATTGCGGCAGCCACGCCGTATATCAAGACCAAGCCTATATCGCGCCATTGCGTCGGGTATGGGCGTTATATCGAAAATCAGCGGCAACAATGACGACAACGCACCGCCGAAAACTCAAAACCATCATCATGCGGGAAAAGCGCCACCCTTTTCGACTTCGCGTTTTTGCGGACGAACACCGCAACAATGCCAAAAGCCCGCCTGACGCATTCCGCTGGCAAAACGCCCCCATAAGGCGCATTGTGGTTGAACTCGGGACTGCCGATTAGACAACCCCGCCAACCGCCAATATCAGGCTCACAACTTTGCAGGCTGTTCAAGCGTTCTTGAAAAGAAAAATCCGATAGCGGACAGAAAAATATCTGCAAGCTGTTGAGCAATGTAAATCGGGCCCCACCGCATATACGCTGTGCCACAATGACAAATCAAAACGCCAGAAATATGCCGGACAACACGGCATATTTTGACCGCCCTTCTGCTTTTGGGCGGCTTTTGCCCGAAAACGGCAGGCACAGCCAAACACCCGCCGCAATCAGCAGCCGCCAAAAATGCAACCGCATTACGGCCTACCGGACGACCCGAGCAATCAGCTTCCCAGCCCGAGGCAAGACGCAGCCGAAGACGAGGAATGAAAGTGCTGCATAGAGTCTGAACGGATATTCGTGAATTTACTCAGCTGGATTGGCATGAGGAGTTTAAAGATGATGAAAAGGATTTTGCATGGTATCGCAAACTCGAAAAGAGAAATACAGCGGTGCACATATCTTGGCTTCGCCCGGCTTTTCCTGAGGATCAAGAACGCGTCGGTGCTTTAACCGTCTGAGATCAGGTTTCATATGAGCCGCTTCCGCATAGATAGCTAGTAAACTGGCAAATGATGGAAACCTGCTCAATTTATCTCTGCCCAGCTGACGGTCCGTCTGAAAACCGGTTTTCAGACGACGCTGCTTTATCGAAATGGTGCGGGCAACTTAGTGGATACTGCTGCCGATGCGGCCGTAATCGCCGGAAGTCCATCGCACCGCGAAGGCTTCAGACGATAAGTTTGTCGTCCACAAAGCCCCAGTAGCGGGAGTCGGCGCTGTTGTCTTTGCTGTCGTCATGGCAAAGTAACGGCGCTCGGGCGCTTTGCGGGTAAAGCCGCTGCCGTGCTGGCGTGGCTGACGAAGTACTCCAAACCGCTTTTGCTCTACGGAATAGCCGCTTTCAGGCGCGATTTCGATACGGTATTTGTCGAGCGCGGGATCGAGATGGTGGGCTGTCCGGAATCTTTCAGGATGGCGAAGCTTTTGCGTTGAGGGTCGCCTGAAAAAGTTCGCTGTGAATCGCGGACGCAGCCGGTATCGTCGGTAGGAGTAGGTGCCGTTCGGTTGGTCGAGAGAGACTGTCCGTTGACGGCCGTGACTTTGTCGCGATATTCGACGGTATCGCGGCAGTCCGGACGATCTGCGCTGATGTGGTTCATTTCAGGCTGGACGGGGTAGTTGAACACGACGACGTCGCCGCGCTCGATTGTCCGGTCGAATCAGCATTGTTGATAATCGGGGTTTCGATGCCGTAGGCGAATTTGTTCACAAGGATGAAGTCGCCTGTAAGCCGGGGCGCGTGAGCTGGACGGATTTGGAAAGGTTCAAGCGATAAAGGTACGCAGGATGGGGACGACGAGATAGATCGGGACAAAGCCGCTCATGTAGTCGGTGAAGTGGGCTTGTCCTGATGCGACGGGTCTTTTTCAGACGACCTTTGTGGATTGCCCGACGATGCCGGTGAATCCGACAAATATCAATGCAATACGGCGGTAAATCTGTAAAAAGACAGAATGCCGGCTTTCAATCATGCAAAAGATACGCCCATTGCAGGCGGAGCTCCATTCTCCGTTTTCCTGACGTTCTTTGCTGCTTATGAAATAAAAGGAAAATCCGATAACGATAGCAATCGCGCCGTGGGGTAAATGTGCTCATTATTTGTCGCTCACTTGCAGAATCGCCAGGAACGCACTTTGCGGTTCCGTTGCCCACTTGTTTCATGCGGCGTTTGCCTGCTGTTTTCGAGAGTCTTACGGGTAATATCGCCGCCGTAACATTTCGCCAAGACGTTTTACGCAGGGCTTTGACGTTTTCGCGGGCGATAATCTGGCTGCCGATGGCGGCGGACGGCGATGTCGAACATTTGGCGCGGATCAGTTCGCGCATTTTCGCTGCCAGCTCGCGGCCTCGGTAACGGCGCTGACGGTGCACAATCAGGCTCAAGGCATCGACTTTTTCGCCGTTGACCATGATGTCGAGCTTAATCAAATCAGACGGTTGGAACTCCTTTTGAAATAGTCAGCGAGCGCAGCCGCGCGAAGTGGATCGGGAGTTTGTCAAAAGTCCGTGCGACTTCGTTCATGGGCAGTCGTAAGTCAGCATGACAGCGGCCCATGTATTGCATATTGACTTGCACGCCGCGCTTTTGGTTTACACAAAGTCGCGGCGTTGCCGACGTATTCCTGCAGCACAAGAATGGTCGCGGTAATAATCGGCTCGAGAATGGTTTCGATACGCCGATGTCCGGGCAGCTTGGACGGGTTTTCGACTTCGATTTTCTCGCCGCTTTTTCAACACGACTTCGTAAAGCCCACCGTCGGCGCGGTGGTAATCAAATCCATGTCGAACTCACGTTCCAAGCGTTCGCTGCGATTTCCAGTGCAGCAGACCCAAAAAGCCGCAGCGGAAGCCAAACCCAATGCCTGAAAACTTCAGGCTCGAATTTCAGCGAAGCGTCGTTAAAGCTACAGTCCAAAAGCGTCGCGCAGGCTCCGTAATCGTGGCTTTCTACGGGTAGAGACCGGCAAAATACTGGCTTTGCACTTCTTTGAGCGGGCAGCGAGCCGGAGGCGGGGTTAGCAGCCAAACAGTAACCCGTATCGCCGACTTTCGCCTGTCCCAAAGTCTTTCCCGCCGGTAATCAAAAAGCCCACTTCGCCGGCTTTGAGTTCTTTGTTTGAACCGATTTTGCGTGAATACGCCCAGCTGCTCGACCTGCGTTTCGCTTTTGGTGCTCGTCAGCGCACTTGTCTTTCAGCGGTGGTGCCGTTTTCACCTGATCGAGCGCGGCCACACCGGCATGGTTGTCAGCACGAATCGACAACCGCCCGGCTTGCGGCGGCGCGTTTTCACGTCGCCGGTTGGCGCGAGGGATTACGCAGCGATTTCTTCCAAAACGTCTTCCACGCCGATGCCGCTTTTGGCGGAACGTGCACCGCACCGACGGCATCGATGCGCTGATGTCTTCGATTTCCTGTTCCACGCGTTTCGGTCGGCGGCGGGCAGGTCGATTTTGTTCAAAACAGGCACGACTTCCACGCCCAAATCAGTGCGCGGTACAGCAGTTCGCCACGGTTTGCGCTTCCGCCTTGCGACGCGTCAACGACCAAAAGCGCGCCTTCGCGAGGCGGACAGCTTGGCGCAGGAAACTTCGTAAGAGAAGTCGACGTGTCGGCGTGTCAATCAAGTTGAGCTGATACACCTGCCCGTCGCGTGCTTTGTAGTTGGCCGCAAGCGGTCTGCGCCTGATGGTGATGCCGTACGCTCTTTTTCGATGTCCATGGAATCGGTACCTGCGTACTCATTTCTAGCGCAAATCAGGCCGCCGCGGTATTGGATGAAGCGGTCGGCAGCGGTCGTTGCCGTGGTCGATGTGGGCAGTGATGCTCGGATATTTTTCATGTTATTTATTTTGAAAGATAAGCGAAGTGATTCTGAAAGGTCGTCTGAAAATCAAATAGACCGTTCAGACGACCAACCCTAGGTAAAAGAGTAGAAATAGCCTGACATTCTGGCGGAAATTTGCTGTTTCCGCGCGATTTTATGCGTGTTTTACAGCGACGCGACAATCTCCACCATTTTCGCCAGAGCTTGCCGCTGCCGTTTTCAAAAACTCTTCAAAGCTGATGTCCGCTTTTTCGTCCGCCGAGTCCGGACATGGCGCGGATCGCGACAAAGGCGTGTTGTGGTGGCTGAGCTTGCGCAATCGCCGCCGCTTCCATTTCCACCGCTGACTTCAGGGAAAGTGGCTGCGGTTTCTGCCACGCGCCTTCGCTGCTGTGGATCAAAGCGGTCGCCGCTGACAATCAAGCCTTACTCTACGCGCGCACCTTCAAACACTTCCGCTGCCTGTTTCGCCTTGCCGACTAAAGAGAAGTCGTCTAGAAACGAATACTGCGGAGCGGTTGCGGCTGCCATCAAACATAACCGAATGCCGTTACATCGACATCGTGGTGCGCGATTTCCGTGCCGACTACTTCCATCGCCGACTCTCAGCACTTGCCCGACTACCCGCGCTGCCGGTATTGATGACGCAGTCCGGTGCAGGTGATGGATGACCCAAGCCGTTGAAACCGCCGCGTTGTTGCTGCCGATGCCGCTCAATACCAACACCATGCACGCTTGCCCGCCGATTTCGCCAGCCGTAAGCAGGTAGCTTACCGAAGACGCGCTCTGACATTATCCACTGCTTCGCGCAAAAGCTCGATTTCCTGTTCCATCGCGCCGATGGCCGCTACTGTTTGTGCAGACATTTTACCTTTCCAGCGGGGAATTGTGGGCGATATTGCCAGCAGCGGCGGCATTCCCATACCCGTATCAGATCCGCCGTATTGCCCGCCTGTCTTATTATTCGATACGGTAAATCATGCTATTTTGTGTCGCCGGTTTATTTGATATAATCTATTTGGCAAATAACCACCGAAATTATCAAATATCATGATGACCATATCCTCCCAACGCACCGGGCGAATTTGTATTCCTTGGCTGCGCCATAGCAGCGAACATACTAAAGCTCCGACCTCTTTATCACGACCAATTTCCGCCGCTATGTGAAAGTGGACGGCAAAATCCACGCCGATTGCCGACGAGCTGCTGACCTCCGAAAATGTATGAAAATCGTCTCGATTATGTCCGCAAACAAAGTCGAAGAGTTTTCACTCCACCAACGAATGCAACTTCTACGCCGTCGGTCTGCCCGACACCCAGCCGCTTCCGTGTCAATGCCATGGTGCAGCGCGGCGCGACGGCGTTGGTGTTCCGCTCACCAGCAAAATCCCGAATTTCGACAGCCTTAATCTGCCGCCCGTCTTGAAGACGTGGTGATAGAAAAACGCAGCCTCAGTGATTTTTGTCGGCGGTACCGGCTCGGGCAAATCGACTCGCTCGCTGCGATGGTTGACCACCGCAACGAAATGCCAAGACCACTCATCACCATCGAGACCGATTGAGTTCGTCCATCAACACAAAAAAGCATCATTACAGCGCGAAGTCGGCGTGGATACCGAAAACTGGTTTGCCGCGCTGAAAACACCCGCGTCAGGCGCCGGACGTCATCCCTCATCGGCGGATTCGCGACCGCGAGAGCACCGGACTTCGCCCTGGCGTTCGCCGAAACAGGCCTCTCTGTCTCGCCACACTGCACGCCAACAACTCAACCAGGGCGCTTGACCGCATCATCAACTTCTTCCCGAAGAGCGCCGCGCCAGCTTTTGACCGACTTGTCGCTCAACCTGCAAGCCTTCATCTCACAACGCCTGATTCCCGCCCGTGAAGGGCGGCAGCAGGCCGCGTAGCCGCGGTGGAAAATCCTGCTCAATTCGCCGATTATTTCCGAGATGATTCAAAAGGCGAAATCCGCGGCATTAAAAATGATGAAAAATCTACGCCGCCCATGGGCGTACAGACCTTCGACAGGCTCTACTGAGCTGTATGAACGCGGCGATATCAGCTTCAAGACGCTATTAAAAACGCCGACTCCGCCCACGACCTGCGTTTGGACATCCAACTGCGCAGCCGCCGCGCTAAAAACGCCGGGCCGGACTTGGAACCGATTTAAAAGTTGTCGGAAATGAGCAAAGGTCGTCTGAAAAATACTTTTTCAGACGACCTTTTGCTAAACTCACTGATCGACCTGCGGCAGATACACCAACCGTAATATTTATTAATATTATCAACTGAAATATGATGGCTGATAACCTTTTCTAACACCTCAAAATAATCATCTTGCCAAACATATCATATTCACCTGCCTCGGAACATAAAACAAGGGCAATCAGATATAACTTTCCAATCTATTGTTTTAAAATAATTTTTGGGACAATTTTCTTAAATCCTTGATGCTTTTTGTTTTATTAATGATTTTCTTCATTTTCCTTGGCAGTATCTTTTCCGCCGTCTTTATCTGTCTGAACCGGCGTAACCGGGAAAAACAATATCAGCGGTTGGCCTTAATCTGCTGCCAGAAGCTTTTGCACAAATTGCCGACGCTGCCGATTTTCGTGCCGCGCGAGCTCAGGGCGACGAAGAGGGCGAGGTGAAGCTGACGATGAGGTTGACCAAACCGATGGCGAGGACGCTGCAAATGCCGAGCATGAATGTACCAAAGCCGACGTTGCCGCTGACGGCGGCAGCTAGCCGAGGTTGGCGGAGGAGAAGGCGACATGGCGGATGTCCAGCGGTAGGCCGAGGAGGTGTCGAAGTAGCCGGTCATGCCCAAGAGCATACCGAAGATGAAGTTGCCGACCAGCGAGCCGTAGTGTTTGTGGATGTAGGCGGCGAGGATGCGGCAGGGGTTTTGGGGCGCATGATTTTGCGTAATAAGGGGATTGAAGGGCAGGCGTTGGCGCAGGTTGAGGTAGTCCGCGCGGTTGTCGAAGAAGCCTGCGATGATGCCGGAACAGAACAGCCACAAGCCTGCAATAGCGGCATACCATAGGGTCGGGTGACTGGATGATGTCTATGGATTTGAACTGGTGAGGCGGTGGTATGGGCATCGAGTATGGGCTGTTGGTGCAGATGGGCGTAGCCGAACGATATGGCGCACGCCAAGAGTATGGCGATGGAAACGTTGCCGAAGACGGCGACGCTTTGGGAGCGGCATACGTCGATAAGGAGCTTGGCGAGCTTGTTGTCCACCGCTTTGCCACCTTCGTTGAGATCGACCTGTTCGGCGAAGCTGGCGGCGGTCATGAGCGGGCTGTTTGGTGGCGACGGTGCGGTGCAGCATATGGATGAGCATGAAGCCTATGCCGTAGTTGAGCCCTGACAGCAAGGAGGTAACGAAGGGGCTGAAGCCGAGTGTGCCGATGTGGATTTTGTGCAATGCCATCAGGGCGATGATGACGCCGCCACCCGCCGCGGAGTAGAACATTTTGAAATATTCTTTGCGGTTGCGGGTGATGTAATGCTCGCCGTGGTGGCTTTTTGTTTTCGGTAATGCTGCGGGCGAGCATGCGTATGCTGCTGCGGCGCAGGTGGCGGTACTGTATTGCTCGACCGCGGCGTAGATGAGGGGAGTTCATCAGGGTAATGGTCAGGCGGTTGCGGTTGCCGGCATCGGTTTGGATGTCGGTGAGCAATTTCAGGCGATCTGGTCTGCTGGAGCCGTTCGAGCAGGTGGGCGACTTTGACGGACGAGCCTGAACCTGCGCCCGTCCCTTTTCGGCGCAGATAGTCGATCTGACTGCAACATTGGTCGAACATGACTTCAAGGTGGGCGGTGTCGTAAGGGGTGGTGTCGTTGCGGTAGTGTTCGACCAGTTTGGCGGTTTCGCGCTGGAGGGCGACGAAGGGCGAATCGGCTTCGAGCAGGCGCGGGGCGATGCGGATGAGGTCGGGTTCGATGGCTTCGAGGCAATCCAAATGGCCAGCATTTCGATGGCGCGCAGACGAGCGTCAACCAACTGGCGGCAGGCGTTTTGCAGCAAGGCGGGATCGGCGCTGGTGCGGATCAGGTCGTACAGGCTCAACCATTGGCGGATGCTGAGGGTTTGCAGCCATTTGTCGTCGTTTTCGGAGTGGAAAAGGTAGAGGAACACTTCGCGCAGGTTGGCAAAATCTTTTGTAGGACGGGCTGAAGCGTTCGTATATGCGTATGCCCATCTCGCGGGTAAAAGCTGTGGCGCGAGAAGATGCCGAGTTTGATCAGCGCGGGATAGATGTGGACTTGCGAAAGCCAGTGGTAAAAGCGGCCACTGAAAGTTTTTGCGAGTTCTTCGTCTTGTTTGAGCGTGGCGATAATCAGGTCGAAAGCGTTCTGCCGCCTGTTTTTGCCGCCGCGCCGCAGGAATTTGATTAAGGCGTTGAGGATAAGGACGAAATCGGTGTCGGTCAGGCTTTTGGAAAGTAAGGGATGTAGATTTTGGTGAGTAATTTTTTCCATTGCGGTATTTTTACACAAAACGGCGGGTTTGATAAGTTCGGGTAATTTATGCAACCTGCTGTAAGCAATATTCGATATTTTGGAGCAATGTTTGACGATTTCAACCCTCTTTGTTTTGAAAAGGTCGTCTGAAAACCGTTTTCAGACGACCCTTTGTTTATTCAGCAACTCTTCGGGGAATGTTGCAGACGGGAATCGGATTGACTTTGTGTTGCATGGCTTTGTGCAGGCGGGTGTAGATTTCAAGACTTGCGCTGCCTGCCTTCAAAATCTTCGGGACGGCGCGTACCGTAAACGCTCATCGCCCATTCGAGTTCGGGATAGCTTGCGCCCATCTGTTCTTCGTCCGTGCGTTCGGTATCCCAAAGCCCGTCGGTTGGCACGGCTTTTTGGATGGACTCGGCGATGTCCAGTTCGGCGGCAATTTGATAAATCTGCGTTTTGGTCAAATCGGCAATCGGGCTGATGTCCACGCCGCCGTCGCCGTATTTGGTGAAAGAAGCCCACGCCGAAATCTTTCGATTTTGTTGCCCGTACCGGTAACCAGCAAACCGTTTAGCTGACCGTAATAATAAAGCGTCAGCATTCGCAGGCGGCTGCGGGCGTTGGCAAAGCGCGAGCTGTTTGGCGGGGAACTCGGTTTTCATCGACTTCGACATCGGCGGCAAAAGGTATCGAAAAGTCGGCGTCAAATCACACGCATCCCGCTGACGTTGGGAAACGCCTGCTCCAACCGGCGGATGTGTTCCTGCGCGCGGCTGACTTGGTCGGCTTTTTGGCGGATGGGCATTTCAAGCAGCAGAACCTTCAGTCCCCGGTCCGTGCCGCGATGGCAGAAACGACTGCGGAATCGATATCGCCGGAAACGCCGACGACAAACCCTTTGGCGTGTGCGGCGGCGGCATAGTTTTTCAGCCAGTCGGCAATATGGCGGATAACGGCTTGCGTCTGCATAGTCAGGCTCCTGATTTGAAAGGGGGAATCATACCCGATTTTGAGAGGCTGCGGCATATGGACCGGACAGGTCGTCTGAAAATCGGTTTTCGCAGCTTTCAGACGACCTTCCCCTGTTTTTCATCAGCAATAAAATCTTGCTGAAATTTCGCACAATCTTTCCCAATTTGAAACAATCCCCTGATTTTTGTTATTATTCCTTCAAACAAAGAAATAATCATCATCCATTTTGTCTCACCCAGCACCTCATTACGGCTCATTCATCTGTGCGTTTTTACTCTCTTTTTCCCTTGTTTTTCATCCGGCAGGACGGTTTAAACGCCATTCGTTTTTTGTCTGCGTTTTATAGTGGATTACCAAAAATCGGGAAAGTCTCGGACCCTGTCCGACAGACCATGTTTTATTCCTAGTTTTTGTTAATCAACCATATACAGCCTTGCGCCCGTATCCGCCTCGCCTCACCATCCCAAAGGAGGTCAAGGTTTGTCTTTATTTCATTTTCTTACGCAACCGCTCTTCGTTCAATCCCTTCGTCGTTTCCGTTACGCTGTCCTTCGTGCTGCTGGTCATCGGCATCGCGCTTTTGATTCCGCAGCAGGCGAAACCGTCCTCAATGCCGCCAAAACGGGCATTTTCAAAAACTTCAGTTGGTTTTACATCTTGGCGTTTTCAGCCTTCTTCTTCTTCCTGCTCGCACTTTCGGTCAGCAGCTTCGGCAACATCAAGCTGGGCAGCAACGAAGAAGGCCTGAATTTAGCTTTTGGTCTTGGCTCGCCATGCTGTTCGCGGCAGGTATGGGCGTCGGGTTGATGTTTTCGGTGTCGCCGAACCGCTCACCCACTATCTGTCCCCATCACCGAAGGCGGCAGCGGCGCAAGGCAGCAGGGACGCGTTGCTCCACACCCTCTTCCACTGGGGTGCACATGCCTGGTCGGTTTACGCCGCCATGGCGTTGGCGCTCGCCTATTTCGCCTTCCGCTACAAACTCCCGCTTTCCCTGCGCTCCTGCTTTTATCCGCTGTTGAAAGAGAAAATCGACGGTAAGGGCAGGGCGACATCATCGACATACTCGCGCTGGTCGCCACCCTGTTCGGCATCATTACCACGCTCGGTTTCGGCGCGGCGCAGTTGGGTGCGGGCTTGGCACAAATCGGCTGGATAAGCGAAAACACCTTTTCCGTACAAACCATCGTGATTTTTCGCCGTCATGGGTTTGGCGGTCGCCTCCGCCGCCTCCGGCATAGGCAAAGGCGTCAAAAATGTTGAGCGAGATGAACTTGACCCCTGCTTTTCGTACTGATGGTTTTCGTCCTCGCCACCGGCCCGACCCTCCACCTGCTCTCCGCCTTCAACGACAACCTCGGCACTTACCTGAGCAACCTCGTACAACTCAGTTTCAAAACATACAGCTACGAACAAAACCATACCGAATGGTTCGGCGGCTGGACCATCTTATACTGGGCATGGTGGTGTTCTTGGGCGCCTTTCGTCGGACTCTTCATCGCCCGCATCTCGCGCGGACGCACCATACGCGAATTCATTTTTCGGCGTTTTTGGCGGTTCCCTCCCTGTTCTGCGTCATCTGGTTTTACCATCTTCGGCGATACCGCCATCTGGATTAACGACCACACCGCAGCAGGCGCATTGGGCGAATTGACCGGCACGCCCGAAAAACTCCTCTTCCGCTTCCTCGAATACCTCCCCTGCCGACCCTCACAGGGCTTGTCAGCCCTCATGGTGATCGCCCTCTTCTTCATCACCTCCGCCGACTCCGGCATTTACGTCCTCAACACATCGCCTCCCGCGACAAAAGCGTGGCCGCCCCGCGCTGGCAGGCAGTGATGTGGGGCTGTTGATGTCCGCCGCCGCCATTGTCCTTTTGCGCTTCGGCGGACTGCCCACCCTGCAAAACCATGACCCTCATCGTCGCCCCTGCCTTTCGCCCCTGCTCATGCTGATCATGTGTTTCCAGCCTCTGGCGCGGATTAAACGCCGACCACAAATACTTCACGACCGCCGTCACCCCTCCAGCGTCTATTGGAGCGGCGACAACTGGCAGGACAGGCTCGAGCGTATGCTGAACCAAACGCAGGAACAAGACATCCTCAAATTCCTCAAAACCACCGCCCCTGCCCGCCATGCGCGAACTGGGCGAGAGCTATCCGACAAATACGGCCTGAGCGTCGACATCAAACCCACTTCGACCGCGAAGACCTGCCGTCGAATTCACTCATCCACAAAGAGTCCCTGCGCGACTTCATGTACGGCATTAAAACCATCAAGCGCGAAGTGTCCGAACAGCTTATCAAAGACGGCCACCTCCGCACATCCGCCACAACGTAACCTACGAGCCCTACACCCTACTTCTTCGACGGCCGCAGCGGCTACGACGTGCAATACATGAACCGCCGCGAACTCATCGCCGACATCCTCAAGCAGTACGAGCGTTACCTCAACCTCCTGACCGATGTCGGACAAGAACTCATGTCGCACCAGCAAACCGAATTGGCAGAATAAGTTTTTGTTAAACAGGTGGTAACCAAGGTCGTCTGAAAACGAGATTTCTGTTTTCAGACGACCTTTTTCAATGGAATCGTTTAATTCCGCGAATGGTGTTCGTCGACAATGTTTTTCAGTCGGATGTTGGCGACGTGGGTATAGATGTGGGTGGTGCTGATGCTGGCGTGTCCGGAGCATGAGGCTGCGGCCGGTACGTCAAAATCGACGTCGTGGTTAACGAGGTGGGTGGCGAAGGCGTGGCGCAGGCCGTGCGGACTAAGTGAGGCGATGCCGGCGGTTTCGGCGAAGTTTTGACAATCATCCACGCGAGTTGGCGGGGAGATGCCGCTGCGTTTTGGCTGACGAAGACTTCGTCGCAGATTTTGTTTTTGAGCAACGGCGGTCGCGATTCGGCAAGATAGCGTTCGACCCAGTAAACGGCTTCTTCGCCCATAGGCACGATACGCAGTTTGTCGCCTTTTGCTCATGGTGCGGATGCAGCCGCGGTTGAGGTCGAGTCGCCCAGTTGGAGCTTGACGGCTTCGGGCGACGCGTAGACCCGTGGCGTACATGACTTCGAGCAGGCCTTACGCGCAGGCCGCGGCGTGTCGGTACGGGCGCGGCGAGCGGGTTTTCGATTTGCGCCTCGGTAATCAGAGGGCAGCGTTTTGCGTCGTTTCGCTTTGAGGAAAACGGGTCGGGTGCGTCCGACGCTCGTTTCTTCCAGCCAGGCGTATAGGGCGTTTGCAGGAGGACAGGCGCGCGCCTGCGAGCTGTTTTTCGTCCGCCGCATAGACGGCGTCCGCCAAATCGGCGGCTTCGGCATTTTAACCAGGTATGCCCTGCCCGCTTCCAAACGCGCGGCGATTTTTCGTCATCGCGGCGGTAGCCTTGTAAGCGTGTGTGGCTGAGACGGTCTTGCAGCCACAGCGATTCGAGCAGTTTGTCTGCGGTTCGTCGGTCACGTTTTACGGGCAGTCCGGAAGATGAGTATAGCAAACATACTTAACTTTAAACACCAGCATGTCATCCATTCCCTCGAGCCCGCACCGGCGGGAATCCATCGCAAAACTTGAGAAACATTGGCTTTGAAAACAGTTTCTGAATTTCAAAATGGTTCTCGCCGAAGCCTGTCCTCGCGTAGGCGGGGGCGGGAATGACTGACAACCGGCCAAGTTGCAGTGCATCGAAAACAAAGCGCAATTTGGCTATATCGTGGGAGCGACTATGAATCAGGACAAAGCAACCCTGCCCTGATTGACGTCCATTATATAGTGGATTAAATTCTAAATCAGGACAAGCGCGACGAAGCGCTGCAGACGAGTACGAGATAGTACGGATCGAGTTCGCCCGGTTGCTTTCGGCACCTTAGGAGAATCGTTCTCTTTCGAGCTAAAGGCGAGGCAACGCCGTGCAATTGGTTTAAAGTTAATCACTATCATGCTGTCGTCTGAGACCCAGCTGGCGGGAACCTGCCAAGCTCGTTTTCAGACCAGACCTTTTACCGCATTGTATCGGCTTTATCGGGACAGCGTTTCCAACACTTCCTGCGCGTGTCCGGCGACTTTGACTTTGCGCCATTCGTGGATGATTTCGCCGCGTGCGTCGACCTGCGAATGTGCTGCGTTCATCATCGCAAAGACTCTCGGTTTGCCGTAGGCTTTTTCAAGCGGTCGACGTCAAACATTTTGCACACGATTTCGTCTTTTGTCGCTCAACAATTCAAAATTGAAACCTTGTTTAGCACAGAAATTCTGATGCGATTCTCACGCCGTCGCGCGAGATGCCGACGACGGTATAGCCGAGTTCTTTGAATTGCGGCAAACGGGCGTTGAAAATCCAAGCCTTCGGTGGTGCAGCGGGCGTGCCGTCTTTGGGGTAGAAATAGACAATCAGCGGCAGATGTTCGGCAGAATCGAAGTCGTTGCCGCTTGAGGGCAAAAGGAATCGGTATTGGGTCATGATGTCTCCTTTCAGACGACCCTAAGACGGAAAACGTATAGTGGATAACTTTAAACCAACACGGCGTTGCCTCGCCTTAGTTTCAAAGAGAACGATTCTCAAGGTGCTGAAGCACCGCGAATCGGTTCCGTACTATCTGGTACTGTCTGCGGCTTCGTCGTCCTTGTCCTGATTTACAAGTAACCCACTATAGTAGCGATAGGGAAACAAAATGAATCTCAACATAGCCGTCTGCAGCGTTTTACCACAATCTGCACACCGCGTCACGTTCGCTCAAATTCAGATAATTGCGCGTTCCCCGCAAATCGTTGGAGCGCATTGAGCAACAGTTGAAATGTTCGGTCACGTGCTCCGCAAGTCCGTACTCAACTCGTTTGGCATTGACGGTCAGCAAAGGCGGGAATTTTCGATGTGCTGTGAAAACTGCTGCATCCCTCGTGTGTCCGCCCCAAACTACGCTCTCTCGGGAAAAGAGATTGATGATGCCGTCGCCGCAAGGTGCAGGCGCTTTGCGGCTGCCGTCCACGGCGGTTTGCAGGTAGTACGCCACCAACCGGCGCGGATACCGCGGGCAGTGATTTTGTTTCAAATCGGCGAAGAGCCGCTGCTCGCTGTTCATTCAATACGACCGGCGTAAAACTCCGGTCTTTTCTCCAACAGGAAATCGGCGACGACCATGCCGCCTTTGTGCGTATTTCTGTTTTTGATGATGTGTCCACGCTTTCCGCGCGGCGCATCAGGAAAAAGTCTCGGTCGCCATGCCGTGATGTGAGGCGTTGGCGTAAAACTTCATGAGCAGTGGGCCAGGTTGGGTTTTCCGCCAGCGACGACAGCGCGCGTTGAAACGTTCTGGCAGGCGGCGGCTCAAGGCGTCCTGCCGCCGATGGAGCTTCTTTCGGACGACAATATAACGGTAGTCTGCGTGTTTGATTAATGATATTGTTTTGATATTTTGGAAAGAGGCATTTTATCAGACCGACGGAATTTTGCCCAAACCTGCCGCCGTCTCTGAAGAGGTCGTCTGCAGTGAAACCGCTGCTACTTTCCTTTTCAGACGACCTCTTGAAACCTAGTTGCCTCAACACTTTGACACGCGATTGAAGCAAACAGGCGTTTTTATAGTGGATTAACAAAATCAGGACAAGACGACGGAAGCCACATAGACAGCACAGATCTAGTATTGAACCGATTCCACTTGGTGCTTTGCAGCACCTCGAGGAATCGTTCTCTTTGAGCTACGCGCGCAGGCACCGCCACCGGTGCTTAAAGTTAATCCACTATATCACCGCCTTGCCCTCAAACGGCTTCCAACAGGCGTGCGCCTTCATCGCCCAGCAGTGTCAAAGCCAAATCCGCCGCCCGTCCGTGTCCGCCCAAACATGTAATCGGGCAGTGGATTTTCAGCCAGCGGCCATCATCACAAAGCTGCGTTCGTGTGCGCGCGGATGCGGCAGGTGGGTCAGATGCGGGCCGTCACTGGAGATGCTGTCAAAATCGATGAGGTCCAAGTCTCAATATACACGCGGGCGTCTTCGGAACGTGCAAGCCTGCCTCGAAATCCGCTCTCGATGCGGTCTCCATCGGCTGGCAAGCAGCGAAACGCCGTCCACGAAGTGCGGATCGGAGCAAACGGCAGTTGACGAAATCAGTACCGTATCGTCGTAGCCGACCGGCGCGGCGGTTACGCACAGCGAGGAAAGTCTTTTTCGATTTGACCTGCGGAGGCTTTCCAGCGGGACAATGCGGCGCGGACTCTGGCGGACGGTTCGCGTGTTGTTGCTGCCCAGCGATGACGGCAAACGTTTGCGGCATTTTCAGACGACCTCTATAAAACGGCAGCGTTTTGCTTTTGGCAAGATATCGACGCAGCCGACGCAAGCCATCGATAAAGCAGAAATGGCGTAAAACTTCGGCGAACGCGGGACGTGGAGCGCATCACGATCCATGCCCAGCCCGATGTAAACCAAGAGCAAGCAGGATTTTGCCGCCGAGCCACGGCGAATTGGCGGGCGAGTGCGTGGTAATCTTCATCAGCCGCTGCCGGTAAAGAGCAGCACAGTGCCGCTGAGATGGGGAAGGGCTTCCAGATGCTCGCCAAAGGTTTCCGTCTGGGATGCCGCCAGCAGAAAGAAAGCGGATATTGAACACCAAAATGCGATAGCCATGGTTACGAAACCTGATGGCTGCATTTTACAAACAGATATTGCAGAAGTGGTCGCACTATTATTGCTGAAAGAAGCGCCTATTCTACCGGCAAAACTATTCATTCATGACGAACTCTTCAAACGCCAACAAACACGGCGGGCGGTTGCGGCGGCTGATAAAGCCGTAACGCAAAACGGCACCATCCTGCGGCAGCTGCCGCCGCGCCAATCTTCTGATTGCCTGCGCCTCATGCTGCTCCCGCCTCGGCGTCCCGGATACAGGACTGCCCATAACCAGCCGCGTCGCCTGTTTTCAGCAGCGATAGGCGGATGACAACGCGCGGATACTGGCTGGCCGCTGTCGTCGTCAGCTTTTATCGCCGCCAGGCAGCCAGCCGAAAATTGAATCACCGCCGCGTCCAGCGGTTCGCGGACGTGGGTGACTAGATCTTTCATGTCCGTCCAATATCGAAGCGCCACCTCATCCGCTGCATGCCGGCTTTTCTTCCTGGGCGTGCGTGCGTTTGCCAATGCTCAGCTTCTGAAACGTCAAACGCCCACACTTTCCACCGCCGCCGACCGAACGCGCCAGCATCAGCGTATCGTTGTTGCCGTTTCGCCGTACCGTCCAAAGCGCGGGCATCGGGTTTTTAAGGCTTGCTTTGAGAAGCTGAGGTGCAAAAGGGAGGATGCTTTTCGAGCGGCATAAGATGAAACCCGTACAGGTCGTCTGAACAAAATACCTCACCGCCAAGCGGTAAGGTATCAGAATCGATTAATGCGTTACATACATTATTCGGCAGGTTGCTGCATCGGTCTCAACTTGAACCGGGGCAGCGCCGCAGCGGCGCTCGCCTCGTCGCTGCAGGCTCACGGCACGGGCAGGAAATCGATAGTTGAGATGGCGTGTTTATAAACCATTTGCAACGGAAGTATTACGCAGCAGAACGATCGTGCTGGTCAAACGACTCCGACTCTGGCCTTGCAGTTTGATACCAAGTTGACCAGATAAACTCGAAACCGGAACGTGCTCTTTACGCAACGCATCTGCAGCCGATCTTTGTAACATGTGTCCTTTTAGCTGTCATATTGTCTATAAGCTCTATTATTATGATTTTGAAATCGTTTTGAAAACGAACATGAGTCGGATTGTAGACCCGAACGAGAAAAATTACCAACTATTTTTCCGTAAGAATATGCAAACCTCTATCAGCAGCGGGCTTTTCAACGATCACTCTAATGTATTAAAAATTATTTCAATACAGTCAATGCAATCAGACATACGACGGAGGATTTGGATTTGTCGACGACTTTGCTATCAGCAACAAAATTCTTTTATTACAGAATTTTAGCACCATCTTAATTTAGGCTTTCATCCCCAACCGCCCCATCCGGCCTTCAAACGCATCTAAAAGAGGCACGTGCCGCAGCGCGCCCTTGCTCGTCAGATTTATTTGCTGTACTGTTTCTTCACACTGACTTTGGCTTTTCTTTTTAAAACGGTTTTCTTCCTTCTTGCGGCGTCTCGATGCGACGTCGCTCAGGCCGACGCGGCGCAGCGGTCTTCGGTTTATCTTCCGCGCTTTCATACGGGTTTTCGAACATTGTATTGAATCCGCAGCGGCGTGCTCCTTGCAGATTGAAGGCTGTGCGAAACGTCTGGCGTGGTAGCGCGTATAGCTGTCGGAAACGCGTCAGCGAAATTGCCGTGCACCACAATCACGGCAGATTCCTGCCGCCTTGCGTGGCATAGCGCGATTTTCGGGCGCACCAAAACCCGCGCGCGGCGGCTGTTGGCGCTCGATGGCGCTTTGTAGGACGCGGCGATTTTCGGTGTCGGCGATCTCGATCATGGCGGCGTTGTAGGCCGCCTTCCTGAATCGCTTTTGTCGAACAATCCGTCGGATGCCGCGTTCTTTCTTCACGCGTGAAATGAAGTGGAACTTGGCGAAATCGAGGAACATGTTAGCTTGCGGGAAATGTCGCGTTTCGATCTACGTCTCGCGCCGCTTTCGCCGGGATGCTGTCCCATTTACCGACGGCGACCACCAGCGCGCGCCCTGCTTCCATAGGCACCGGCACTCGTGGTCATCTGGTCGGCGATGTCCCGCGTTGCGCGTCCAATCACCAAAACGGCAACGTTTGCCGTCTGAACCGCCTGGCATCGCTTTGATAACGGAGAACTTTTCTCACCGCCTCATCAACTTTATGCCGCGACGGCGCACGCCTGCGTAGTCGATGATATAAACGGTTTGCCTTCGCGTTCGAACCGATGTGCTGTCGTCGCGTCGTGCCCGGCCATATCGAAGGTCATCACTGCGCCTCGCCGAGAATGGCGTTAACCAGCGTGGATTTGCCGACGTTCGACGACCGATAACGGCAAAAACGGGATGTTTAACGTCGGCTTCTTCGGCTTCAGGTCGGGGACTTTTTCGACTTTCTTCAATCAGGGTACATACGCCGTCGCCGTGCGCGCCGGAAATAACGTGCGGTTCGCCCAATGCCGTTCGTAAAACTCGGCGGCAAGCACGGCTCTGTTGCCGCCCTCGCCTTTGTTTTACGCCAGATAAACGGGCGCGGGCTTTGCGCGTTGTCGGCGATGATTTTATTCTGCGGTCAGACCGGTGCGAGCCGTCCACCAAAAGCACGACGGCGTCAGCCTCATCGACAGCCTGCAAGATCTGCTTCGCCATTTTCGTGTAAAATGCCGCTGTCCACAACCGGCTCAGCCTCCGGTATCAATGACGAGATAAGGTTGCCGATCTTTGCCGTGTCCGTAATGGCGATCGCGGGTCAGGCCGGGCAGGGTCGTGCACAAGCGTTCTGGTACGCGTCAGGCGGTTGAACAAAGTGGACTTTACGACATTCGGGCGGCTGACAAGGGCGATGGGGGGTTTCAGTGATGAGGTCTTTTCAGTCATGTCGGTTCGGAATCGAACCTGCAACACAAGAGTTGCTTTTCAAAACACGGTAGGTTAAAAGGATAAGGGTCGTCTGAAACAGATTCAACGGCAACAGTGCTGAGATGGAATGTCCCGTACGCCATCTTCGACTTGGGGAACTTGTCTCCGCCAACCAACTTCAACACGGTATGGCGAGTTTCATCCAATCATAGTTAATGGATTTTACGCAATGAAAAGATTATCTAACATCAGCGCATTTTTCTCCCTGTGAATTTTCGAGATGGCTTATTGTTCGCGTTTATCAAACAGACCGACCACTCAAAAATCATAGTCTCATTAATTATCAGCACGCTCTTTTATATCGTACCTATGTATTTTCATCAAACACAAAGCCAAATATCTCAGCTCTTTTCAGACGACCTGTTCGGCGAATCTTGTCCCTGCATGATACGTCTTCAAACAAAAGGTCGTCTGAAAACATAGGATGGAAATTAGTAACACGGCGTTGCTAACGCCCTTATGTACGATCAGTACGGTATGCGTTGCCCGCCTTGCCTCCTCTTTTTATTTTCGATCCACTATATAAAAGTGGAACACAATTGTAAACGAGACAAGGCTTGCGAAAGATTCCGACAAGCCGCATACGTCTTCTCAATTTTTCAGACGACCTTATTTTGTGAATCCAGCTTCATTTGCAGCAATCGCGTTCGATGGCGTCTTTAGGGCGCTTTTCCAAAGCCTGCTGATAACTTTTGCGCGGCTTCTTTGGTTTTGTTTTGTGCGGCATAAACATCGCCTTTCGCTTCAACAGCAGCGGCTCGAAATCGGCTTGACTTCGTACGGCTCAAGGCCGCGTATCGCGGCATCGTATTTTTCTGCTGCACAGACGATACCCAAACGTTGCGCCGCCAATGCTTGAACCAGCGGGGCTACGGTTTTGCAGCACTCCACTCAGATGACCTTCCGCTACATCGTACGGCGGGCATCATATTCGGTCGCAGCCGCCATCAGCGTTGCTTGCGCGGCGGCAATGAGTCCGGATAGTTTTGCTGAAGATTGGTCAAATCGGCGTTAACTTCGGCTTGCGAGCTGCTGGCTCGCATTTATCGACGATTTTCGCCAATCACCGCGCAGCTTCCTGATTTTTCGAGGCTTTTATGGCTTTGTACATGGTATAGCCCAATATCCCAACGCCGCTACCATCAGCAGGGCAAACAGCCATCGGCCGGTAGTTTTCAAAAGTATTTAAAATTGTCTAACTCTTGTTGTTCTTCGAGATGGGCTGCCATTCTATCGCGTTCTTCCATTGTTGTAAAGTGTGGATTAAAATCGTCGGCGGCGACGGTTTTGTTGACCGTGCGCGCCATGCTGTCTTTAAGCGTAACCGTACCGTTCGCCAATTCGTCTTAGTGCGACAATCAGGGCAAAAGCGTGCGCCGCTGTTGTCGGCTTTTCATTTGATAGCTTTCAGGCTTTGATAGCCGGAATGTTGCATCGTTGAAACCTTGTGCGCGTAAGCGTTTGCGCGTATTTCATCACTTGCAAATCCGCACCCTCGCCCGATGGCGTACACGTCAGGCGCGGTACGACTTCCAGCGAACCGTATTCGCTAACCAGCAGCAACAGCTGCTCGATGCCCATCGGAAAACCGATGGAGGCGCAGGCTGCCACTGGTTCTTCAATCAAACTGTCGTAACGTCCACCGCCGCACACCGTCGCCTGCGCGCCGAGTTTGTCGGTCGTCCAATCAAAAACGGTTTGATTGTAATAACCAAACCGCGCACCAATCGCGGGTTTTCGACGTGATTGAATGCCCAAAGCCTTCCAGCATGGCTTTTGAAACGGTTGTAATGATTGCGCGATTCCTCGCCCAAATAATCGGTCAAATGTGGTGCGGCATTGCAGATTTCTGCAAATCGGGATGGAATCCAAAACGCGCAACGGATTGGTTTTCAGACGACGTTTGCCGTCTTCGTCCAATTTATCTTCATAACGGGTCCGATATTCGACCAAAAGCCGCACGAGTGCGCCGCACGTTCTTCGCGGTTGCCCAAGCTGTTGATTTCAAAGTCAGGTAATCGCGGATACCCAGCTTGCCCTTACAAATCCGCCGACATGGCGATGATTTCTGCGTCGATGTCCGGGCCTTTCAAAACCCAAACGCCTCGATACCGACTTGATGAAACTGGCGGTAGCGTCTCTTTGCGGACGCCGCGGCGGAACATCGCCCCATGTACCACAACTTTTTGCGGGCTGTTGTGCAGCAGTTGTGCTCAACCACCGCACGCAGGCAGGATGCTGTACCTTCCGGTCGCAGGCTCAGGCTCAAAGAATCGTTGAACTGGAAAACGCGTACATTTCCTTGCCGACCACATCAGTTTTCTTCCACCGATGGAGCGGACAAACAAACCCGTCTGCTCGACAATCGGCGTACGGATTTGCTGATAACCATAAGCACGCGTCCAGCGGCCGACCACATCTTCAAACGCCTGCCAAAACGCGGCGGTCAGCTTGAAATCTTTCTGTTCGACGGGCAAAAGGTCGTTCATGCCTTTGACGGATTGGATTTTTGTGCCATTTCAAATAGGATACCGTAATCAAAAATAGTCGGTAATTATAGCTGATTTTTAAGGAGTTGTGAGGTCTCGGCGATGAGGGTTTTGGGAAAAAGGTCGTCTGAAAGTGAACTGCACCCCAAAAAGTTGGACACATCCCTCCAACTCACAAGGTGCAGTTTTATGAGCAAATATACATTACACTTCAAATACCAAGCCGTACTCCACTACCTGCACATACGCAGCCAACAGCGTACCGCAGACCACTGCGGCATCTCACGAACCCACCTGCGGCGATGGATACGCGCCTATCAAGAAGGCGGCATCGGCGCACCTGAACATCCACAATCCAAAACCATGACCGAACACCGCAAAACCCCTTCATCGCCGACAAACCCGACCAAGAAAAACACAGGCAGAGCTTATCGAAGAGTTAGTGCATGCGCAGGAGCGCCTCACCTAAAGGAGTTAAAAGCCTCAGCCAAAAACAGACCGCAAAGGACAAAGCCGAACGTCCAAACACTGAGGGCGCAACACCCGCTCAACATCTGCTGCACATCGCAAACCTGCCCAAAAGCAGCTTTACTACCACCACCAAGACCGCCCCCGATCCCGATGCAGCCGACAAAGCCCTCCTTGTCGAAACCTACCGGCGGCATGTAAAGGACGCTACGGGCAAAGGCGCATTGCCGCAGCATTGGATTGAACCGCAAAAAGCAGCGCGGCTGATGAAGCAGATGGAACTGAAAGGCCCCTCGTACGGGCGAAGGAAAGCTACCGCCGTCCCGCCATGGGCGAAATATCGGAACACCTCCTCAAACGCCGGTTCAAAGCCCGAAAAGCCCAACGAAAAATGGCTGACCGACGTGACCGAACTCAAAGGGAGACGACGACAACTACTTCCCGCCGATATTGGACGGTTCAATCAAACGTCGTTACGCCATGAGCCGCAATCTAACTAGCGAAATAGTGAAGGAAATGCTCGAAAAGCCGCACCCGGTCTAACCGGCGAAGGAACGATGCCGCATTCCGACCAAGGCGTGCTGTACCGTACGGCGGGATATAGGGAATTGCTTGCGGAGCATTCCATGGTTCAAAAGTATGTCGCGTAAGGCGAACTGGCTGGGACAATGCGCCGATGGAAAGCTTCTTTGCGGGTGTTGAAGACGGAGTGTTTTCTATAAACGCAGGAGAATTGACGGTGGACGAATTGATGAAGCAGATAGATGACTATATGGATTACTGCAACCGTGAGCGTTGCAGTTTGAAATTGAAAAAGCTGAGTCCTGTCGCGCCTACAGAACCCGGCTTGCACGACGCGCCTGAATAGGCTTTATCAGGTGTCCAAGATTTGGGGACAGTTCAAAAGTTTTCAGACGACCTTTTTAAAATCATACTGGTTTTCCTGGGTAAACCAGACAATCCTATTTGCGGCATAGAAACCTTTTTATCGAATATAGAGAATGACGACAAGGGAGTTTCCATCGTCATCCGTTATACTTTTCGAACAAAGATTACGAACGGGCCAGTAAGTGTTTGCTCATTTGAGGACCATTGTTGTCTTCAAATTTAATCAGGCTTGCTGACATGATAGCCCAATACTTTCTGCAACAACTCCGCTCATGGACTTTCTCGGTATGCGGTTGGCGTTCTGCGGAGCGGTTGTGAGCACGGCGCGCGGAAACAACGTCGTTTTCAGCCGCATCCAGCATTTCGTTGGCTTTTTCAACCCTTCGTCAGGTCGTTGTTTTAAGTTTTTCCAAAGCTTCCTGCAAGCTTCGAGCAGTTGTATTCAATTCCGCTTCCGCATTGCACAGGCGGAAAGCGATTCCGGGGAAAAAGATCGGGATGCCTGGCTCAATACACGCTTCTGCATCGCCACAAGCGGACAACAAACCTTATCCATGTCGCCACCTTCGCGGCCCAGGTAGATTTTTGACGCATCTAAAACATGCCTGACTGCCTGATGTCTACCGCCAAAGCAATACGCAATGCAACGAAAGATTCTTGGTAATCTTTTTACAACGGCTGAGCTTTTTGCTTGAAATTAATCAGTAAAAACCCAATATCACGGAGATAAAAATAAGACTAATGATTCCCATAATGCTCATCCTTGATTATTTATTGAAGTAATGTGTTGAGTATTTTGCAGATTTTTAAAAACAAAAGTCAATCTGCAAATTTTATTTAGTTTGATGGCATTATAACCCTAAATAGATGCCCATAAGTCATAAAAAGGCCGTCCGAATTTTGTTTCAGACGACCTTTTTTCATACACCTTATATCTTAATTTCAATAAATTATTTCCCCTTCACATCACCCACACTTCCGACTGCGAACAAGCGCAGCGGAATCCCCAGAAACCGTAGCCCGGACGTAACAAAAAGTGTCTTCCGCCGATTTCCTCGTAGCCGTAACGGGCGGTAGAGCGTGCACAATCAGGTTTGCCGGGTGCGATTTGACCGTTGTGTACATGGCCGGAAACCTGAACGTCAATCAGGCAGCGTGGCGTGCGTCTCGACTTCGGTCGGGCGCGCATCCATCAGCAAAACGGGTCGATCGGTATTGTGGTTTTCAGCAACTGAGAGACAGACGGACGGTCGTGGTCCACATCATCGTTGCGGCCGACGAGCAGGAAAGCATCGTGTTGCAACACTTGGTTGCGAGTACGGTAATGCCCGCCGCTGGAGGTCATGGCGGATGCGCGCGCGTCGCCGAACATATCGTGATTGCCCAAAGTCGCGTAAACGCCCAGCGGCGCTTTCAGACGACCCAGATGCGGCTGCATATTCTCTGCGGTAGGCATCGACGTTGTCGTCCATCAAATCGCCCGGCAACAGGATTAAATCAACTTTTTTCTCGGTTCATGATGTCCACCAGCTATCCAGTTGCCGCGCGCCGAACAAAATTCCCCGAGTGCAGGTCATTGCCACGCCGATGCGCAGCGGTTTGTCCATTTTCTTATCGATCACGACGGTCTGATGACGGACGACGGGCGTATAGGCGTTGTACAGCCCAAAGCCAACCAAACCGAACACAAACAAAGGCGCGAACAACCGTAGAGCTGCGCGACAGCGACCGGCTATCACGAATTTGCGCAGCAGAAGAAACAGGATAAACGTCGCCAATGCCGCATACATCACAAACAGCAGCAACACCATCCAAAACGCCATGATGCGGAACATAAAATGTCCCACTCCAACAAAAGCCCCGCCAACAGGCCGTTGGTCACGCAATACGACACCCCATCAGCCAACGCCTGCCCGCCTTGCCGACCACCGGCGCGAACAGCCATTGCAACGAACGCCCTAGCCCGAACGTGAAAAGCTGAGCAATACAATCATCATCAAAAACATCGTACCCGAACATAAAGCGAACCTGTCGAACATCAAAAACAAACGGCGGATTCTATCATATCCGCCCTTTCAGACGAGGTCGTCTCGAAACACCTGGCGCTATAATACCGCCTGAAAAATCCAATAAACCGAAAAGAAAGACAATGAACCGCCCGCAAACCGCCATCATCCCCGATCATGCCCAAGCCGGCATATTCATCGAAGCCGACATCCGCGACGGCCGCTACGACGACATCAAAACCGCCTGCCGAAGCTCGCTTGAAGCCTTAGATAAACTTCAAAACCCGCTTTCCTGAAGATATTTTAGGTATGACCATCGCCTTCGGCAGCGACGCGCGGAAAGCGTTCGGACACGCAGAAGAAGGCGAGCGAAATCAGGTCTTCCTCGTTATAGCAAACGCTGCCCCTTCGACCCAACACGATATCTACATCCATCCAAGCCTACCGCCAAAACGCGCCGCCTTTGCGCTTCGCTCAATCTGTCTTTGCCGCGTTCGGCGACAGCATCAGCATCACTACCGAGGAACACGGTTTGCGCCTGTATGAAGACCGAGGACCGGACGGCTTTGTCGATGGTACCGGAAAACCCGCAAGGCGATGAAAACGTCCGCGATGTCGCCATTATCCCCGAAGGCCGGCCCGATGCTGGCGGCAGCTACGTCCTACTGCAAAAATACCTGCACGACCTGAAAAATGGGATGCCGTCCCCGTTGCCGAACAAGAAGCCAGCGTCGGCCGCAGCAAAGAAGCCAACGAAGAATTCAGCAAAGACGTTCGCCTGCCCGATTCGCACTTTAGCCGCGTCAACCTGAAAGAAAACGGCGTGGGTCTGAAAATCGTCCGCCGCAGCCTCGCCTTCGCAAAATCAGCGGCGAACACGGCCTGATGTTTCACCGCCTACTGCCACACCCCCTGCACAACTCATCGAAAGCTACAGCTGCATGTTCGGCGATGCCGACGGCAAAACCGACCTCGCTGCTCGCGATCTTTCCACCGCCGTTTCCGGCGCATATTACGCCCTTCGGTCGAGCGTTTGCAGGATTTGTAAAACCGCGTTACTGATGTGAAATATTGAAGTCCTGAGACGAAAGGTCGTCTGAAAGCTTATGTTGTGTTAAGATAGACCGCTTCGGGGTTTATATTCTGTTCCAGCTTTCTGGAAGCGGTTGCCCATACCCCTACGCACTGTAGGCCATACCGTTATAAACCGCAATACAGCTAAATGGAAGAGGCCGTGCAGGAAAAATCATTGCACTTATGGTTTGGTTTCCTCATGCAGCAGGCTATCAAGCCATTTTTGAGATATTAGAAAACCCGCTGTCCTGCTAATAGCAAAACGATAAGGATACGATTTTTAACAGGAGCATGTCAATAGGAAAAGATTGATGGAATATGTAAGGGCAGATGTATGATTAAAATACTGCTAAAAATGAAAACTCTCAATGCTGAAGCATCAAAACCTAAATCAATATATTTTTCATAAATATCAACGTAGCATATTAATAAAACCAAACAATCCTATTCAGAATGGAGATGCTTTGTTTTCTTTAAAAGAATCCATCGCAATTTGACACATACGTTGCCGTTGTCCCAAAATCTGCCGCAGGCAACGCATTGAAATAAAAATTTTCGTATTGTTGCGTTGAAAATCGGCTTTCTTGCCTGCCTTTTTATAACACTCGTCTGCGCGCGCGAAATATTGACGGCAGATTTCGGCAATTCTTCCAACGATAAAGGTTTGTGCTTATGCATCCTGATGCGCTGACACAGTCAGCGGAGATTCACAAAATCGCTGCCGCAACAAATTTCAAACTTTTGAAAACCAATAATTTTTCATAATAAAACCTTAAAATCTATATTCACATGATGATATTTGCTTTTTCGCAAAATCCACTACATTTGTTTTCAGACGAACTCAAAGCCGACTCAACCAAGTTGCGCCAGTTGTCCGCGCATCTCGGTGATCACCGCTTATAGTCCGGCTTGCCAAAGATGGCGGAACCTGCCACAAAAGTATCGGCACCCGCCGCCGCGACGGCGGCGATATTGTCGGTTTTGATGCCGCCGTCCACTTCGATGGCGATGTGCCGCCCGCTTTGCGCTTCGTACCGATCAACATCGCCCGCACCCTGACGGATTTTTCAAGGGTATGCGGAATGAAGCTTTGTCCGCCGAAACCGGGGTTGACCGACATCAACAATACCATGTCCAGCCTGTCCAATACGTTTTCCAAAACGTAAGCGGGAGTGGCCGGATTCAACACCAATCCTGCCTGACAGCCCGCATCTTTAATCAGGCTGAGGCTGCGGTCGATATGGCGGCTGGCTTCGGGATGAAACGTGATAATCGACGCCCCTGCTTTGGCAAATGCCTGAATCAGATCATCAACAGGTTCGACCATCAGATGCACATCAATCGGCACGGTGGCATAAGGCTTCAACGCTGCGCAGACCATAGGGCCGAAAGTCAGGTTCGGCACATAATGATTGTCCATCACGTCGAAATGAATCAAATCGGCTCCCGCTTCGATAACTTTCGTTACTTCTTCGCCCAAACGGGCAAAATCGGCGGATAAGATACTGGGCGCAATACGGAAATTGTGGTTCATAGAAATCCAGTCGGATGGTGTGGTTTGATAAACGGATAATTTTTCATATTCTACCACCAACGCCTCACGCAACACTAACTATGCATTGTTAATATTTAACAAAAAGTAAGCATATGCATAAATAATTATAGGTTAAGGATATGTTTTTGTCAGAAATAAAAATAAAAGATATGAAGTTAACAAAAAGTTAACTGGAGGGATACTGCCTTTCACACGCTAATCGGGTATATTTGCGCGGTTACGGAAACTAGGAAAACGCTGTGTCTGTCGGATTCAAATCTTGTTACCCCTCTGTGCATTATCGGTTGCGCTGCTGACGGCTGTCGGTCAAGCGCACGCCGGCCCTCAATATATCAAAGCTGGACGATTTTCAAGCCAATTGCGACATCCGCTCCCTTAATCTGACGCAAGACCAACACAATGCTTTGCGCCGTATCCGTAATGATTACAAACAGGCATCAGACAAGGCATATCGCAAACTCGTCCGCACAGACCGTAACCGCCGCCAAGTCATTATGAAAAATCCTTGCGGCAGATAATTTTCGATCAAAACAACGCCCGCGATTATGTCGAAACCCGCTACTTATCGAGCATGGATTTCGCTGTCGAAGAATGGAAATCCAACACCGCTTCTACCACCTGCTCAATCCGCGCCAACGCCAGATTTGGCTCTCTTCCTGCCTTCGCTGACATATCGCTTTCCTGATTGATCCGTACAAAAAGGTCGTCTGAAATCCTGTTTCAGACGACCTGAACTGATATGGCGATTCAAAGCGATGCGCCGGAAGCAAATTGAACCGGAAAAGCTTTCCCTACCCTATTCTCCAGCAGATTTCAGTACGGCAGACCTATTTCCCAAAAACTCAATCCAAAACCCGTTGTTCGGCAAACGCCCTGCCCAATCGCACGCAAACTGCCGCCGAACGCCCTGAGCGGTTGCCGCGCATTGCGCCCATTGCAAAGCCGCCTTGCGCGCCGTTTCATCAAAAATCCACGCGAAGTCGCTCAACCAATTTTCAACCGCTTGAAGATAGTCATTTTGATCGAACGGATAAAAACTCAACCACAAACCGAAACGGTCGGACAGGGAAATTTTTCCTCAACAGCTTCTTTTGATGAATTTCGCCGCGTATGCCCGTTGTCCCGATTTTCATCCATATATTCCAGGCATCAGGTGGCGCCGGTTGGAGGTCGCGTCACCAACACGTTGCTGCATCTTTGCGACAAACCGCCGTCCAATGCGGTTTTCAGGGCTTTGTAGGTTTCATCACCGGTTTCAAACGATAGGTCATCGCAGAATACGATGAATTTCTCGGGACGGTCTTTTAGCAAGGAAAGCAGCGCGGGCAGGCTGACCAAATCGCTCTTATCTACTTCAATCAGACGCAGCCCTTGTTCGGCATATTCGTGCAACAGGGCTTTTGACCAACGAGGATTTGCCCGTTCGCGCGAACCGCTCATCAAAACATTATTCGCGGAGCGGCCTGCCAAAAACTGCTCGGTATTGCGCTTGAGCTTTTCGGTTTGCGTCCCGACGGCAGCCAGACGGTCAAGCGGGAATGTATGCGGGTTTGGCAGGCTCTCCAAAATCCCTTTTTACCGACGCTGTGCCAACGGTGTGCCAAAAGCGTTCCAGTCGGTTTTACCGGGTTCTTCAGGGCAGTACCAAATCAAGACGGTTCAAAAACGGAATAGGCTTTTTGCAAAAAGGCGGCGAGTTTCATATGTGCTCCTATTGTCCTGATATAGCAGGATTTTGTTGCGCCATCAGCGCATCACGGTATCGACAACGGCTTGGGTTTGCGGATCGATTTCGATATTGATGACGTCGCCCTCTTTCCGGCTGCCAAACAAAGTGCGCGTCAAAGTTTTCCGGAATCAGGTGGACATTGAATTCCGTTTCGGCAACGTCGCCCTATGGTCAGCTGCAACCGTCCAAGCCGACAAAGCCTTTGCTCAAAATATAGGGTTTGAGTTCAGTCGGCAGTGCAAACCATACCGTGCGGTTAAACTCGCTGCGCTCTCATCCGCGTAATCCGCGTAGTCGTCATGATATGCCCGCTCATGACGTGTCCGCCGATTTCATCGCCGAAAACGGGCGGCACGTTCGAGATTGACGGCATCTCCCGTTTTCAGACGACCCAAATTGGTCTTTTCCAAGGTTTCTTTCATCAAATCAAAGCTGACCGTATCGCCGTCGATTTGGGTAATGGTCAGGCAGCAGCCGTTGTTGGCGACGGATGCGCCGATTTGCAGATGCTCGGTCATCCCATCGGGCAGCTTGACGACATGGGTACGGAAATCGGCGGACGGTTCGCGGATAGCGATGATTTCGCCGACACCTTGGACGATACCTGTAAACATGGGAGATTCTCCAATCGGTTTATTTGATGCGTTTGAAAACCAAATCCCAAACGCCGTGCCCCAAACGTTTGCCGCGGGCTTCAAATTTCGTTTCAGGACGGTAGTCGGGCGTAGAGCGCGTAATCGGCGGCGGTATTTTGCAAATTGTCAAAACCGCTCAACACTTCCAGCATCTGCTGCGCGTATTCTTCCCAGTCGGTCGCCAGATGGATATAACCACCGACTTTCAGCTTGGGCAGCAGTTTCTGCACAAACGGCGTTTGTACCAAGCGGCGTTTGTTATGGCGTTTTTGTGCCAAGGGTCGGGAAAGAAAATGTGGATGCCGTCGAGCACGTCGTCTGAAAGCATATTTTCCACCACTTCGACCGCATCGTGCCGCATCACGCGGATATTGCCGATGTGTTCTTCTTCAATCAATTTCAGAATATTTGCCGACGCCGGGACCGTGCACATCAATCGCCAAAAAGTCGGTATCAGGCAGGCGCTTGGCAATTTCAACAGTCGCCACTCCCATGCCGAAACCGATTTCCAACACCTTGGGACGGTCGCTGCCGAAACGCTGATTCAAGTCCAACACGGAATCTTGGTAATCGATGCCGAATTGCGGCCACATCGTATCAATGGCAGCTGCTGCGCCGCAGTCATATGCCCTTGACGCAACACAAAGCTGCGGATGGAGCGTTTGTGCGCTTCAGGAACGGTGGAATCCGGAGTTATTTCGTTCATAAATCATTTCTTGTATCTGATAAAACTGGGAAAGGTCGTCTGAAAATCTGCGATATGGTTTCAGGCGACCTCTGAATGTATGGGGTCAACCGTTAAACGGTTTGTTTTTATCGTTGATGAATAAGCATGAGAACAAGCCGCTGACAGTATCAATCCTGCCGAACTCTTTGTTTGCTTGCTGTTTCAAAAGCATGACTAAATGGCTCACTTGGAGCTTAGGCACGCATTCTTGTTCATCCACTGATCGTTAATGAAATCACTATCACTGACAATATTCTGTTTGACGAAAAGGTCGTCTGAAAGATTCAGACGACCTTTGACTGATAAATGCAATATCAGCAGTTTAATTCAACTGACTGAATACATTTATTTTTTCTTTTGAGCCGGCAGGTCGGTACAAGTACCCAGCGCCACTTCGGCAGCCATACCGATGGATTCGCCCAAGGTCGGGTGCGGGTGGATGGTTTTGCCGATGTCTTCAGCGTCGCAGCCCATTTCGATGGCCAAGCAGATTTCGCCAATCATATCGCCGCCGTTCGGACCGACGATACCGCCACCGATGATGCGGCCGGTTTCGGCATCAAAAATCAGCTTGGTGAAGCCGTTATCGCAACCGTTGGCAATCGCACGGCCGGAGGCCGCCCATGGGAAGTTGGCTTTTGGTGATTTTTGCGGCCGGATGCTTTGGCAGACAATTCGGTTTCGCCAACCCATGCCACTTCGGGAGCGGTGTAAGCCACGCCCGGAATCACGCGTGCGTCGAAGTAAGCTTTGTGTCCGGCGCAGTTTTCAGCGGCAACGTGGCCTTCGTGAACGGCTTTGTGCGCCAGCATAGGCTGACCGACGATGTCGCCGATGGCGTAGATGTGCGGCACGATTGGTACGCATTTGTTTGTCGACTTCGATGAAGCCGCGGTCGGTTACGGCAACACCTGCTTTTTCGGCGCTGATGAGTTTGCCGTTAGGCGCACGGCCGGCGGCAACCAATACGGCATCGTAGCGTTGCGGCTCTTTCGGCGCGTTCGCACCTTCAAAGGTAACGTAAACGCCGTCTTCTTTCGGCTCGACTGCAACGGTTTTTGGTGTTGATCATGATGTTGTCAAAAACGGTATTCGTTTGTGTTTTTGCCATACTTCACCAAATCGCGGTCTGCACCCTTGCATCAGGCCGTCCATCATTTCAACGACGTCGAGGCGTGAACCCAGCGTGCTGTAAACCGTACCCATTTCGAGGCCGATGATACCGCCGCCGATAATCAGCAGTTTGCCCGGTACTTCTTTCAGAGCCAAAGCGCCGCTGGAATCGATGATGCGCGGATCTTCAGGGATAAACGGCAGCTTGGTTACGCGGCTGCCCGCTGCGATGATACAGTTTTTGAACGCAACGATCTCGCCCGGTAGGCGTAGCTTGCTCGTACACGTCGCCGGTAGTCAGAGACACTTCCAAGTGATGCGGATCCAGGAATTGACCGTCGCCTTGGATAACGTCCACTTTGCGGCCTTTTAGCCATGCCTGCCAAACCGGTAGTCAGGCGGGAAACCACGCCGTCTTTGTAGCCGCGCAGCATGTCGATGTCGAGTTCAGGGCTCGGGTATTTGATGCCGTTGGCAGCCAAGTGGCGCACTTCGTCAATAACGGCGGCGTTGTGCAACAAGGCTTTGGAAGGATACAGCCGACGTTCAAGCAAACGCCGCCCAAAGTTTTGTAACGCTCGACGATGGCAACTTTCAAGACCTTCGTCAGCGGCGGCAAATGCAGCGGAGTAACCGCCGGGGCCGCCACTCAATACGACCACGTCGTACTCTGCATCGGCAGAACCGCCGAATTGCGCGGCTTGCGGTGCAGGAGCGGCAGCTTTCAGGGGCTTCTTGCGGAGGGGCAGCAGGTGCTTCGGCTTTGGGGCGGCAGCCGCGCCTCGGCTTCAACGACTACAATCAAAGCCGCCTTCGGAGATTTTGTCGCCGACTTTGACTTTGACTTCTTTGACCACGCCCGCAACTTCGGCAGGTACGTCCATCGTCGCTTTGTCGGTTTCCAGGGTAATCAGGGTATCGTCAACGGCGATGGTGTCGCCTACGTTCACTTCAACCGCGATAATATCTACATTTTCGTGTCCGCCAATGTCGGGCACTTTCAATTCAACTAAGCTCATGTCTAATCTTTCTGAATGATATTCGGACTTCTGTTTTCAGACGACCTGTCGGGTTGTTTGCCGAAGGTCGTCTGAAATACGCTCGGATTACAGGGTAATGCGGCGGAAGTCTTTCAACAGGTTCGCCAGGAATACGGTAAAGCGCATACCGGCGGCACCGTCGATAACGCGGTGGTCGAAGGACAGGCTCAACGGACACATCAGGCGAGGAGCGAACTCTTTGCCGTTCCAAACCGGTTTGATTTGGGATTTGCACACGCCCAAAATAGCAACTTCAGGTGCGTTCACAATCGGAGTGAAGCCTGTACCGCCGATGCCGCCCAAGCTGGAAATGGTAAAGCAGGCACCTTGCATTTCTTGCGGTTTGAGCTTGCCTTCGCAGGCTTTTTTAGACAATTCGGTCAGCTCTTGGCTGATTTCTTTCAGGCCTTTTTGATCCACGTCTTTGATAACGGGAACAACCAAGCCGTTCGGCGTATCAGCTGCGAAACCGATGTTGAAGTAGTTTTTCAGAACCAGATTGTCGCCGTCCAAAGAAGCGTTGAATTCTGGGAAGGCTTTCAGCGCAGAAACGGAGGCTTTGATGATGAACGCCAACGGAGACAGTTTCACGCCTTCGCGTTCCCATTCTTTGTTCAGCTGTTTGCGGAATTCTTCCAGTTCGGTCATGTCCGCTTCTTCGTGAACGGTAACGTGCGGGATGACTACCCAGTTGCGGGACAGGTTTTGACCGGAAATTTTCTTAATGCGGGACAATTCTTTAACTCGACATTACCGAATTTGGAGAAGTCCACTTTAGAGCCACGGCAGCAAGTCCAGACCGCCGCCCAAAGATGCGCCGGCAGCAGCAGGTTTCGCCGCACCGCCTTGCATTACAGATTTTCACAAAGGCTTTAATGTCGTCGCCCATGATACGGCCTTTCAAGCCGGTACCCTTGACTTGACCCAGATCCACGCCCAATTCGCGCGCCAGTTTGCGTGCGGAAGGACCACGCGTATGCTTTGGCAAAAGCAGCTTCGTCGATTTTGGCTGCGGCGGGTGCAGGAGCGGCAACAGAGCCGGAGCGGCGGCTGGCGCAGCAGCCGAGCAGTGCAGCTGCCGGGCGCAGCGGCTGAGCAGGCGCGGGAGCGGCGGCAGAACCGGCGGTTTCACTTCGATAATGGCAGTACCTTCGGATACTTTGTCGCCGACTTTTCAGGAATACGGCTTTAACGACACCGGCAGCCGTACAAGGCACGTCCATAGTCGCTTTGTCGGTTTCCAAAGTAATCAGCGTGTCGTCTTCGGCAAACGGTGTCGCCCACTTTGACTTCAACGGCGATTACATCTACATCAGTATGACCGCCAATGTCAGGAACGGCTACTGAGCGGTTGCACCGCCTGCGGGAGCGGCAGCGGGTGCAGCAGGGCGCAGGTTGTGCTTCAGCGGCAGGAGCTGGGCAGCTTCAGCTGCAGCAGCACCGGTTTCAACGGTCAGAATCACGCCGCCTTCGGAGATTTTGTCGCCGACTTGACTTTCACTTCTTTCACAACGCCTGCTGCATCGGCAGGTACGTCCATAGTAGCTTTGTCGGTTTCCAGTGTAATCAGGGTGTCGTCAACGGCGATGGTGTCGCCCGCTTTGACTTCTGCGATGATATCGACGTTTTTCATGACCGCCGATATCGGGTACTTTGATTTCTACGATACTCATTTGAGTTCGCTTTGATGATTTCAGTTTGAGGTCGTCTGAAAAACAGTTTCAGACGACATCGCTATGTTTTTCCGGCACGGATAACCATTTCCAAGACAACTTTTTCTGCGCTTCGAGCCCTTTTTGCACGACTTGCGCCCGCTGCCCGGTAATTCAAGGTTTATCCGTTATACAAACCGTCAACGTATTCTTGATTCAGACGACCCCGCAAAGCAAATTGACTTTGAGGTCGTCTGAAAAACAGGATTAGCGTTTCCAGCTTGGCGCCACGTCGGCATTGATGCCGTATTTTCGATGGCTTTGTTGAACGGTTTCTTTGCTGACTTTGCCTTGTTCTGCCAATGCGCTCAATGCTGCCACGGCAACGTTGTAGCGGTCCACTTCGAAGAAGCGGCGCAGGTTGGCACGGCTGTCGGAACGGCCGAAACCATCGGTACCCAAGACATGGTAGTCGTTCAGGGATGTACGCGCGGATACGGTCGGCATAGCTGCGGATATAGTCGGTAGCGGCGATAACCGGACCGTCATGACCTTACGGTTGTGAGGGTAACGAAAGGCACTTTTCAGCTTCCAGCGGATGCAGGCGGTTGAAACGTTCTACTTCGATGGCATCGCGGTGCAGCAGGTTGAAGGATGGGCAAGACCAAATGTCTCGCTTCTACGCCGAAGTCGGCTTTCAGCAATTCGGCACCGGCAATCACTTCTTGCAGGATGGTACCGGAACCCATCAATTGAACTTTTCTTTGTCGCCTTTACCGCCGGCTTTTCAGCAAGTACATACCTTTCAGGATGTCTTGTTCCACACCTTCGGGCATGTCCGGATGAGTGTAGTTCTCGTTCATCAGGTGATGCAGTAGAACACGTCTTCATGGTTGACGTACATACGGCGCAGACCATCATGTACGATAACGGCCACTTCATATTGGAAGGTCGGATCGTATGTTACGCAGTTCGGGATCAAATCGGCTTGAATGAGCTGTGGCCCGTCTTCGTGTTGCAGGCCTTCGCCGTTCAAGGTCGTACGACCGGCAGTACCGCCCAACAGGAAGCCGCGCGCGTGCATATCGCCAGCAGCCCATGCCAAGTCTCCGACACGTTGGAAACCGAACATAGAATAGTAAATGTAGAACGGAATCATCGCGAAGTCGCTGTTGGCGCAGCTGGTCTGCAGCTGCGATCCAGTCAGCCATTGCGCCCGGTTCGTTAATACCTTCTTGCAGGATTTGACCGTCAACGGATCTTTATAGAACATCAGTTGGTCTTTGTCTTTGCGGGTGTATTGTTGGCCTTTCGGGTTCCAAATACCGTATTGGCGGAACATGCCTTCCATACCGAAGGTACGGCTTTCGTCAGGAACGATAGGTACGACGCGTTTGCCGATTTTTTTGTCTTTCAACAAAGTAGACAGAATGCGGACAAATGCCATAGTGGTCGAGAATTCACGGTCGCCGCTGGATTTCAGTTGAGTCTCAAATGCTGACAACTCAGGCACTTCCAGAACTTCTTGGGTAGGCTTGCGTTGAGGCAGATAGCCGCCCAAAGCTTCGCGGCGTGCGTGCAGGTATTTGTACTCTTCGCTGTCGGGAGCAAAAGTCAGGTGAGGCAGATTGCCACTGTCGATTTGCTCGTCGGTAACAGGAATGTCAAAGCGGTCGCGGAATTGTTTCAGAGACGCTTTGTCCATTTTTTTGGCTTGGTGGGCAACGTTTTGACCTTCACCGGATGCACCCATACCATAACCTTTAATGGTTTTTGCCAAAATTACGGTAGGTTTGCCGTCTGCATGGTTAGCTGCGAGTCATAAGCGTTGTACACTTTTTGAGGGTCGTGGCCGCCGCGGTTCAATGCCCAGATTTCGTCATCGGTCATATCGGCAACCCAATGCTTTCAATTCAGGGTATTGAAGAAGTGTTCGCGAACGTACGCGCCGTCTTTGGATTTGTAAGTTTGGTAGTCGCCGTCCAAACATTCTTCCATGCGTTTGCGCAGGATACCGTCTTTGTCTTTTGCCAAGAGGCGGTCCCAACGGCGACCCCAGATGACTTTAACAACATTCCAGCCGGCGCCGGCGAAATTGCCTTCCAATTCTTGGATGATTTTGCCGTTACCGCGGACAGGACCGTCCAAACGTTGCAGGTTACAGTTGATGACGAAAATCAGGTTGTCCAAACCTTCGCGGGCGGCCAATGCGATGGCGCCTTGTGATTCAGGTTCGTCCATCTCGCCGTCACCGCAGAAACACCATACTTTACGGCCTTTGGTTTTTGCCAGGCCGCGGGATTCCAAATATTTCAGGAAACGGGCTTGATAAATCGCCATAATCGGACCCAAACCCATAGATACGGTCGGAGACTGCCAGAAATCGGGCAGCAAGTGTGGGATGCGGGTAAGAAGGCAGACCATGTCCGTCCACTTCCTGACGGAAATTGTTCAGTTGGTCTTCAGTCAGACGGCCTTCAACGAAAGCGCGGGCGTAGATACCTGGAGAAACGTGGCCTTGGAAGAATACCAAAATCGCCTTCTTCGCCTTCGCCTTTGGCTTTCCAGAAGTGGTTGAAACCCGACTTCGTACATGGTTGCTGCAGATTGGAAAGATGCGATATGACCACCCAGCTCCAAATCTTTTTACCGGCGCGCAATACGATGGCGGCGGCGTTCCAGCGCACGAATGCGCGGATGCGGTGTTCGATGTTTTGATCGCCCGGAATGCCTTTTTCGTCTTCAGCCGAAACGGTATTCAAATACGGGATGAGTCGTGCCGTGAGGCATACGGACGCCTTTGTCTCGGCTGTATTTAACCAGATGCTCCAACAAGTATTGCGCGCGTTCGCTGCCTTCGTATTCTAGAAACTGAGCTTAACGCGTCCAACCACTCTTGGGTTTCAATCGGGTCAACATCGTGTAATTGGGTGGACATAGTATCTATCCTTATGTTGAGTGTTATTCAATGACAGAGGGTTATACCCCTAATGTTTTCGTTGCGAAAATTGATATACAAAAACGAAAAAGTTTCTAAAATCAAATCAAATAAAATTGGATCATCTAAATCTTTTCAATCAGTTAAAATCCGGATTAAAAACAAAAGACGCACTGGTAAATTTATTTGAATCTGCTTCGCTTCGAATCGTATCAGCAAACGGTATAACTAGCAAATTTCAATTTAATATATTCAAAAACAATCAAACTTTTTCCTATTTAATTTTCTTTCAATACAAAAACGAAAAATAAAATGAAAAATACGAAATAACCTTTTTAACCGTTTTTTGAAATAGCTTTGCTGCTATATTTCAGACGATCCTGTTTACCGTTCCTCCGAATGCCAGCGTTTGATAAGGATGCGGACAGCGCCGTCATTACCCTCGCGAGGTTCGATATAGGCGAGACATCCGGATGCTGCATCAGCCAACGGCGCGTCATATAAAAACAGGTTTATAACCCGCCGAACCCAAGCCGCTACGTGGACAATTTCGGCACAAACGCCGCGCTTTTTGGACAAACACGATAAATTCATTTAATACCTGTTGTGCTTCTTCTTGCGTATAGCCGTGCAAATCAACATCAGCAACGACGGGATAATGGCCGTTACGCAAGCGTTGCAGGTCGTTTTTACCTTGCCCGTTCTTACCGAACGAAGCAGGCGGCTCGATCCCAACCGCCGCTGCCGATATAAAAATAATCTTCTTCATCTAATGAAGATGCTTTCTTTCGGACGCGGCTTTATCGGCGATTTATCGCGCGGGAGCAGAATAATATTGCGAGTTTGTTTTCAACGAGGGTTACCGTCCCGACCATGCTTGCAAAATCCGCATTTTTCGGCTTCCTGCTTTTTAGCTGCCGCTTCTGCTGCTGCCTTTTCTTCCGCTCTTTTTCGCCTGTTTGCCCTAAGGCCTGAAGAGTAGATTGGAAATCTGTTTTTCATAAATGGATACCTGAAACGCTAAATAATTTTCAGACGACCTCTTTTTACAAACAAGGTCTCGTCTGAAAATGGGAAAAATAATTTACGGTTCTATCTAACTAAAGATATTTCGCATTAATTCGCATTCGACTTTTGACTTCCGATTCAACTGCAATACCGCAGAACCCAAAGATTCATAACGGTTGATGCGGTAAAACGGAACGAGATTGAGCGAGGCATAAAGTTTTAAAAACTCAATCCGGCATGATACGCCAACTCTTCGGCACGCCTCAGCAATGCCGTACCCAAACCTGATTGTGGAAAAATCGGATGCACATAAAGCGCGTCTAATTGCGCTTCCTTAAAATCGACTTGGAAAAATCCACGGATGGCCTTTGTATTCCACCACCCACAAAGCCTTTATCCGGATCGTCGATGGTATGGCGGTAGCTTTCAGTGTCCAACAGTGCTTCCCATGCCTGAAGCACGTTCTCGTCAGTAGCTTCGAATGCAGGCAAATTGGCGGCATGAAGATGGGCATTATGGATGGCTAGCAATCTTGTACGCTGTGGCGGGACGGAGTATGGTCAACAGGCTCATGATTCGGTACGTTATGTCTCAACTTTCAGATGACCTTGATTGATTCTGAGGTCGTCGAACATTTTTAATCAGCAAATTATAAACTTTTGATGCAGTTTCGCCGCCGCATCAAAAGCAGTGTCTGTATCGGCGGACAAAACGGTGAAAATGCCCCATTTTGCGTCGCTTTCCGCGCGGCCTTTTTGCCGTAAAGGTGCAGGTGTGCATTCGGATGGCTTTTGCAACGGCAGCCAATTCGGTTCGCCGCCGTCTTCCTGCCAGACGTCGCCCCAAAGATATTCGCCATGCGGCACGAGAGAAAGCAGCTTGGTGTCGGCGGGCGGCAGGTGCACATAATGCGCTACCTGCTGCTGGAACTGGTCTGCGGCGCAGGCATCCAGCGTATGGTGGCCGGAATTGTGCGGCGCGGGGCGATTTCGTTGACGACCAATTCATGCGTGTCGCCGACGACAAACTATTTCCACCGCCAACACGCCGACATAATCCAATTCGTCCGCCAAGCGTTGCGCCATCTGCCGCGCCTGTTGCTGCACGTCGGCACTCAGCCGCGCGGGACGATGGAATAAAGCCAAGATGCCGTTTTCGTGGATGATTTTCGGCGGGGTCGAAGGTTTGCACATCATTGTTCAGACGGCATACGATAACGGAAATCTCGCCGCGCAAATCCACCATTTTTCCAAAAACGCAATCCACGCCGCCGTGTTCGGCAAACGCGCTTTGAGTTCGTCCACCGTTTTGACGCGGATTTGACCTTTGCCGTCGTAGCCCATGTAGCCGTTTTTCAGGATGCCGGGCAAAATTGCGCGCTTTCTTCGCTGATGTCGTCCTGAACGGCAAACCGCTTGATACGGCGCGGTTTGCGTCCCGCTTTGCGTATCCACGCTTTTTCCTGAATACGGTTTTGCGCGATGGCAACGCAGTCGCCGCTGGGGAAAACGTTGGTATGTCTTTGCCAGAAAAGCGCATCGCGTCGGCATTGACGTTTTCAAATTCAGTGGTAACCGCCGCGCATTTTGCCAATTCATCCAAACGCGGCTTGGTCGTCAAACGGCGCGCACAAATGGCGGTCGGCAAATCCGCCGCCGGCGCGTTCGGATCGGGGTCGAGTACGGCTACTTTGTAGCCCATGGTTTTTGGCGGCAACGGTAAACATTCTGCCTAATTGTCCGCCGCCGAGATGCCGAGCATGGAAGGGAGGATAGGATTTGTTCATGAGTGTTTTAATCTGTCTGTTCTGCTGTTTATTTCAGGTCGTCTGAGACATTAATCATCGTTCTCGCCTGCCGTGAATGACAATCTAAAGGTACCAGGGTTAATTTACATGTTTTCTGCGAAATGATGGTTGTTAATTTCAAAACCATAAACTTCCATTATTTCTCTTCAATAAGACGTAGCTTCCATTGCCGATACCATTTTCAATTACTTTTCCCTAGTAATAGCGTGTTCCATCGTGAAATGCAGTTCATACCAAACCAACATAGTTACATGATGCTGATTGTAAATCCTTGCCAAATGTTCTCTATGTTGGTAAACACGTTGATGAGATTGGATGTTACCGATATACAGCGTTTGCTTTCTTTTTGGCTGGTCAGTCATATAAACGGCAGGTTGCATTATGTTTCCATAGCAAACTTTGTCCGTCACTCACTTTCGAGACTCTCAGAAACTATCTAGAGATTCGACAATTTTCAAATTTCGATTCGCACGCAGGGAATGACGGATTAAATTTTTATAAATAAACGATTTAATAACTTACTACCGTTACAGTTACTAACTGCCATTATCAATACGATCATTAAATCTCGACACTTTGTTTCTCCTCCTGAAGTTGTCTTGGCTAACAACTGTTTTTGAGCCATTAGAGGAACATACTTCAAACGATCGAGAGTGTATTCATCAGTATTATCTACAATATTCAAAAGCCTGTTTTACTTCTTTAGTAAGCGTGATAGATTTTGGCATTTTGTACATTTTGTAATAAATTTTTAATTGGATGACTTTGCATAATAAATATTCCTAAATAATAAACATTAGTAATACAGGTCGTCTGAAATTTCATTTATCCAACCCTTCCTGCACCATCTGCGCCGCCCGAACCACTCGCCGGGCTTTGTTGCGTTTCCTGCCATTCGGAGGTCGGGTCGGAGTCGGCGACGATACCCTGCGCCGCTTTGGACACATAGTGTGTTGTTTTTTCACTACGGCTGTGCGGATGGCGATTGCCAAAGTCCATGTCATTGTTGAAACCCCAGACGCCGACGGCGCCGCCGTAGATGCCGCGTTTACTCGGTTCGACTTCTCGATGATTTCCATGGCGCGGACTTTGGGTGCGCCGGAGATGTGCCGGCGGGGAACGTGGCGGCGAGGATAGTCCATGTTGGTGAATGCCCTCTTTCAGACGACCTTCGACGTTGGAAACGATGTGCATCACATGGGAGTATTTTTCAATCACCATTTTGTCGGTTACTTTGACTTCGCCCGTTTTGCTGATGCGGCCGACGTCGATGCGCCCTAAATCGATAAAGCATAACGTGTTCTGGCAATTTCTTTTGGCATCGCTTAACAAATCCTGTTCGTTGGCAAAGGGTCTTCGGCGGGGTTTTTGCCGCGCAGGCTGCGTGCCGGCGATGGGGACGGACGATGACGTCGTCGCGTTCGCGGCGGACGAGATTTCAGGGCGAGGAACCGACGATGTGGAAATCGCCGAAATCGTAGTCAAAAGAGATAAGGCGAAGGGTTGAGCGTGCGCAAGGCGCGGTAGAGGGCGAGCGGGCTGTCGGTGGATTCCATGCTCATGCACTGGCTGGGGACGACCCTGCATGCAGTCGCCTGCGAAGATGTAGATCTTTCGATTTTATCGACGCGGTTTTGAACGGCTCTTCGCCGAATCGCTGACGGCTTCAGTGTGCTTTGCTGCCGAGCGAGGCAGGATGGCGAGCTTTGGCGCAACTGGGTGCGGATGTCTTTCGAGGCGTTCGCGGGCGCGTTCGTAGCCGTCGGGCTGCGACGGATCGGCGTAAACAATGAGGTGGATTTTTACCGCTCAATTGTCGATCACCGCCAACTCTTGCGACAGCATCAGCAAGATGTCGGGCGTGCCGAGCGGGTCGGCTTTTGGCGGTGTTTTTTTAGACGGTGGGCGAAGTGTTCGAAATTGTAGATGGTTTCTGTAACCGAAGTAGCCGACCAGTCCGCCGGTAAAGCGCGGCAGGCTTGGGATTTCGGGCGTTTTGAAAAGCGGTTGTGAAGGCTTCGATAAAAGGCAGCGGATTGCCGTCGTGTTGCTCGACGATTTCGCTGTTTTGATAAACATCGACATGTTTGCCACTGACTTTTGAGATAGTGGCTGCAGGCAGGCCGATAAAGCGAATAGCGGCCGAAACGTTCGCCGCCGACAACGGATTCGAGCAGGGTAGGGCTATAGGGGCGGTTGGCGAGTTTGAGATAGAGAAGCGGCGTATCCAAGTCGGCGAGGAGTTCTTGAACGAGCGGGATGCGGTTGTAGCCTTTGGGCGGCTTGGGCTTGGTATTCTTGTTTTGGTCGATCATTTCAGTTCCGTTGTGCGGGTGTTTTCAGACGACCTTGGCGAACGTGTAAAAGTCTTTCGAAAAAGCTCAGACGACGTACTTGGCGGGCAGAAAACAAGCCTCGCGCCATCGTCGCAAAAATTGCGGAAAAGTATAACATTTTATGCGGATTGTTGACAGTTTTGGTTTTTCAGACGACCCTCCCTGCCGTATAATGCCGTTTTCTGTTTCCGCTTCCCCAAACGACCATCGCGACTGAATCCATCCGCCTCCCCCTGCCGCCTCGCTCAAACCCCGCCACCGTCGCCCCTGCCCGGGTTCCAAAAGCATCAGCAACCGCACCCTGCTGCTCGCCGCTTTGTCCGACAACACTTGCGAAATCCATTCCTGCTCAAATCCGACGATACCGACCGTATGTTGGAAAGCGCTCGATAAAACCTCGGCGTCGAAATCGAATATCTTGCCGAAGGTCGTCTGAAAGTGCACGGTACAGGCGGACATCCCCAAACCGCACTGCCGATTTGTTTTTGGGTAACGCGGGAACGGCTTTCCGTCCCGCTGACCGCCGCGCTGTGCGGTTTTGGGCGGCGATTATCATCTGCACGGCGTGCCGCGTATGCGCACGAACGCCCTATCGGCGACTTGGTCGATGCGCTGCGGATTGCCGGCGCCGATGTCGAATATCTCGGCAACGAACACCATCCGCCGCTTCATATCGGCGAACGCCAAGACCGCGGCGAGCGCGTGATTCCGATTAAAGGCAATGTGTCCAGCCAGTTTCTGACCGCCCTTCTGATGGCACTGCCGCTGACCGGGCAGGCATTTGAAATCCGCATGGTCGGCGAGTTGATTTCAAGCCCTACATCGATATCACTTTGAAACTGATGGCGCAATTCGGCGTACAGGGTTGCCAATGAAGACTACCGCATCTTCAAAATCCCCGCAGATGCCCGCTACCACGCGCCCGAACACTTACACGTCGAAGGCGATGCCTCCAGCGCTCCTATTTCCTCGCAGCCGGTTTGATTGCCGCCACGCCCGTCCGCAGTTACCGGCATCGGCGCAAACAGCATACAGGGCGATGTCGCCTTTGCCCGCGAGCTGGAAAAATCGGTGCGGACGTGGTTGGGGCGAAAACTTCGAAGTCTCGCGTCCCGAAAGAACGTGCCGTCCACGCCTTTTGATTTGATGCGAACCATATCCCTCGATGCCGCCATGACCCTCGCCATCGTCGCGCTTGCCTAGGACAAACCTGCACGCTGCGCAACATCGGTTCATGGCGCGTCAAAGAAACCGACCGCATCGCCGCAATGGCAAAACGAGTTGCGCAAACTCGGCGCGAAAAGTCGTCGAAGAAGCCGAGGCGATTCACGACACCCGCCTGAAACGCTGACGTCCCGACGCCGTCATCGACACTGCACGACGACCACCGCATGGCGATGTGTTTCTCGCTGGTTTCCTGTTGGGCGTACCCGTCGTCATCAACGACCCGAAATGCACCCATAAAACCTTCCCGACTTATTTTGAAGTGTTCTCATCGCTGACCGACGCGGTTTTAAAGCGGGAGACGTTTATCTAATACCAAAAGGTCAGTCTGAAAATATCGTTCCGCATCCAGCCCGCCGAACCGTTTTTCAGGGCGACCTTTGCTCTAATCCGTCCGTTTCTAGCGCCTTTACGTAGAACACTCAGCCTTTGCCATCCTCGGCCCGACTCGCCGGCGGAAAACCGCGCCGTGAAAATCGCCAAAGCCCCTGCTGGTCGAAATCATCAGCCTCGATTCCGCGCTGGCGTACCGCGATATGGACATCGGCACGGCAAAACCGACCGCCGCCGAGCTTTGATGCCGTGCCGCACCGCTTATCGACATCATCCCGCCGACCCAGTCTTACAGCGCGGCGGAGTTTTGTCGGCGATGCTGCGGCTGGCGGAGGAAATCCGTGCGCGCGGCAGGCTGCCTTTGATTGTTGGCGGAACGATGATGATTTCCATCGCACTGACCGAAGGCTGAACGACCTCCGCCCGAAGCCGATGCCGTGCGCGCCCAGTTGCAAGAGAGCAACGATACGGCTTTGGCGCATCTGATCAGTAAGCCTACGCAAACCATAGACCTGAAACCGCAGGTCGTCTGAAACCGAACGACACGGCGCTAACGTAGTCGAACGCGCTTTTGAAGTGCACGCCTGACCAGCAAGCGCCTTGAGCGTGCATTTTTGCCGAAAAACACCATTTACGCCGCCTCTAGACCTCTGCACCACCGCCCGAGTCCTGAAAACCGCGCCTTGCTGCACGAAAACATCGCCCGCCGTTTTACACAAATGTTGGAACAAGGCTCATCGACGAAAATGCGCCCCTGCGCCAAAATATCCCAAACTGACCGTCAGATATGCCTCTATGCGCTGCGGTTTGCTACCGCAGGCATGGGATTACCTCGAAAGCGACCAATTACGGCACCTTTGTCGAAGGCATTGCCGCCACCCGCCAGCTTGCCCAAGCGCCAACTCACTGGCTGCACAAAATCCCATTGGCACTTATCACCCCTGCACCGACGGCAACCACGTTCAGACACCTGGCACTGTCCGCCGCCATTTCAAATCTAAAACGCATGCGCGACCCTGTTGACCACACCGCGTACGTCGCCCCCGCAAACGCTTAGCGCCCTGCAATCCTTGGCATCCGCAGTATAGAAAGACTGCGACACGGGTTCTGTCCGACCTTCCTGTGCTCAAGGCCGCCGGACTGACCGTTACCCGCAGCACGCTTTTGGCAACTCGAAGCCTCGTTGCTCGGTATCAGCCGCAAGACCTGCCGCAAACACACAAAAACGCTGGAGCAAGCCGTCAAAACCATCGCCCGTCGCCGTTTTTCCCCGTCGTCTGGAAATGAAACCTTTCGTGCGCCGCCTTGTCGCAGGCAGAACAATCACGCCCGCATCGGCGAAACATGCCTACGGCGTGTCGTCGTCCAACAACCGAATCATCGCTGCCGCTCACAACACCTGCGTCAGCGACCGACATCAGCCGCCACGCCGAAAATCCGCGCTGCCGCCGCAGGTGCCACCTCCAAAAACTACCGCCTCGACGGCCGCGACCTCTACATTACGCTCGAACACCCTGCGCCATTTGCGCCGCCTGCCATCATCCAGGCCCGCGTCGCCGCGTCATCTGGCGCGGCAGAACCCAAAACCGGCGCCGCGGGCAGCGTTGTCAATCTGTTTGCCAACCCGCTGCGAACAAGCACGGCGATCAAAGGCGGCATTTTGAAGACAGATACCCAAAAACCGTTTTGCAGGCGTTTTTCAGACGAGCGCAAACGGTATTAGCATAAGGTCGTCTGCGCTTTAAATCAATTTCAGACGACTTTTGAGAGATTCTGATTTTGTTTCATCCGTTTTTCCAGCACTCTCAGTAAATATCCGGCGCTGTATTAAAATACGGTTTTCAGACGACTCCCATGCAAGGAGATCCTGCATCACACGCACCGTTTTGTGTGTTAAAAACCTGCAAAACCAAATCTGCGCGCTTGAGCAAGAGACGGTGCATGGTGTTTGCGCGTGAAGAATGGACGGCAAGTTGGGCGTAAAGCGAAACCGCGTGTGTTGAAAATGGCGCGGTATTCGGAGCTGCGGGCGTGAATTTCTCGCATGTGAAAAGGCAGCAAAATGCCCCGCTTCGCAACGGCGCACCCGTCCTGAACTGGCGGGCGCGAGCATTTGAGGCGATGGGCGTGTCGCTGGTTATTCATCCGAAAAATCGTATGTCGCCGACCAGCCATGCGAACGTGCGCTTTTTGTGCATCCGAAGGCAGCGAGCCTGTGTGGTGATCGGCTTTTGATTTGACGCCGTTTTATCCGTTTGAAAGATAGTGCATTGGCACGGTGGCGCGGGACGTGTGTGCGCCGTTTGGGAAGCGGTTTATCGGAGTTCAAAAATGGTGCGATATTTTTACCTCGAAACACCGCGGCGAAACACGCGGCGTGGGCGGTTTGTTTTTCGATGATTTTGAACCACAGGTTTCGACACCTGTCTGAATTTCATCAAGGCAGTCGGCGAGACTATATTGAGGCGCATCCGCCGATTGTGGCGAAACGCAAAAACACGCCGTACGGCGAGCTTGCGAAACGCGATTTCCAGCTTACCGGCGCGGGCGTTATGTGGAATTTAATTTGGTTTTGGGACGGTACGCTGTTCGGCCTCCGCAAAGCGGCGGGCGCACGGAAAGCATTTTGATGTCCATGCCGCCTTTTGGTGCGTTTCTGCGCCAATACGCGCCCGAAGGTTCGCCCGAAGCGGCTGAACGAGTTCTCGCCGCCCGCGACTGACTCGGAGATGCATAATGGCGGATAAACGCAAGCCCGACGCCCCATCGCTGGACAAATTCATCCCCAGCAATGATTGTCATGGCGGTGTTTCTCGTGATCGTCATCGGCGGCGGATTTATCGCCGTAGAGTATTTCGAGCGCATCCCGAAGTGTTTGAATTGAAGCCGCCTGCGAAAATAGTTTGGAAGAAGACAGAGGTCGTCTGAACTTTCAGACGACCTTTTCAGCTTTTCGAAAACCCCTTGTTTACAAAAACAGCCAAAAGCCGCGTCGATTAGTGGGGCCGTTGGCAATTTCAGCAACCAGTTCGCTGTGCAGGACTTGTCGTTTTCGTCCAAAACCACAACGGCGCGCGCAGTCAGTCGCGCAACGGGCTGTCGGTCGAGGCGACGCCGCTAATCGGCAACAAAGCTGCTGCGGAACGTGACAGGTTCACAACATTGTCCGACCTTCCGCGCCGCAGAAACGTGCTTTAGGAGCAAAGCGGCAGGTCGGCAGGAAATGCACAGTACGACCGCGTTGTCCAGAAGATGCGCGTTGGTTAAACGTACGCACGGATTGGGCGCACACGCCAGTATCGACGCTGGGAAAATGTTCAATACTTTTGCGCTTGCCCGCAAAATCATAAGTCGGACGGTCGCCGGCGGTCGGGACTGAACGCAGGCGCGGTTTTGCATATCGACGGCGGGCAGGTCGCCGGAGTAATGGACAGGGTTGTCGTAAGGTAATTTGAGCCATAGGATTTCCTTTTTGGGTTGACGAAAAATATTGACGAGGGATGAAGGTACCTATTTGCCAAAGGATACATAATTAAAAGGCATAATAGCTCAAATCAGGTCGTCTGAAAATTTCAGACGACCTATTTACTATGCAGCGGATGCCCGTTCATACCCACAGCCAAGCCCAAACGCTGCGTCCTTTCCGCTTCTTGCAGCAGAGACCGGCGTTCGCGGCGAGGCGGCGGTGTTCATACATTCAACCCGATGCCGTGTGCGGCAGAGTTCGCGCAACTTTTCGGGTGGAGAAACTGCGCTTCTCTCCTGTGCATGATGATGACTTCGGGCAAGCCAGCGTCCGACTCCGAGGTCGTCTGCGAAACAGGTCGGCGCGGCGGTCAGTTCGGACGGCGTTTGCGTTCATTGCTTCGATTTTACCGTTGCGCCGGATGATGATGGGCGCGGTGTAGGTTGCCACCCGCTGATTGCGCCCGCCCGATAAGCGGTCAGGCTTAGGGGTTTCATCGGTTTTGTTTTCTTCAATCAGCATTTTCTTCCGTTCTTTTCTCGGCTTAATCCATCTATTTCAAACAGGCTTTTGCGCCCTTGTGCCGCGTTCCGTAAAAGGTGCAAAAATCAGGCAATTTCGGGTAGGATGGGCGACTTTGTAGCCCGCGTCTTCCGCCCTGCAAAATCAGCATTATATCAATCTCGCGGCGGCGTCGCGTTTCGACTTTCAGATTTCTGTTTTACTTTTTGATTTAAGAAAATCGGCTCACAAGGAGCGCAATGAAGCCAGTAAACATCGGTCTTTTAGGTTTAGGTACGGTCGGCGGCGGTACGGCTGCCGTGTTGACAGGACAATGCGGCGGAAATCAGCCGCCGTTTGGGACGCAGTGCGCATCAATTTATGTATGCGACGACGAGGCAGAGCCCACATCTGCCCGTCCGCGGCCTTCGTCAAAGACCCGTTCGAACTGGTCGCGCGTGAAGACGTCGATGTCGTCGTCGAACTGTTCGCTGATGCCGGCATCGCCAAAGATGCGGTGTTGAGAAAGCCATTGAGCAAACGGCAAACATCGTTACCGCCAACAAAAACTGCTCGCCGAATATGGCGGCGAAATCTTCCGCTGGCGGAAGAAAAACGTCATGGTGCATTTGAAGCGGCGGTAGCGGGCGGCATCCCGATTATCAAAGCCCTGCGCGAAGGCCTGCCGCCAACCGCATCCGCAGCATCGCCGGCATCATCAGCGGCACCAGCAACTTCATCCTCTCCGAAATGCGCGAAAAGGCAGCGCGTTTGCCGACGTATTGAAAGAAGCGCAGGCGTTGGGCTATGCCGAAGCCGACCGACCTTCGACATCGAAGGCAACGACGCAGGGGCATATCACCATCATGAGCGCTGGCACATTCGGTACGCCGATGAACTTCCCGCCTGCTACCTCGCGAGGTATCAGCAAACTCGACAGCCGCGACATCAAATATGCCGAAGAACTCGGCTACCGCATCAAACTTTTAGGCATCACCGCAAAACCGACAAAGGCAGCATCGAATTGGCGCGTCCACCCGGACCCTGATGCCCGAAAGCCGCCTGACTGGCATCGTCAGACGGCGTGATGAACGCCGCGCGCGTGACGCCGACATGGTGGGCGAAAACCTGTGTATTACGGCGCGGGTGGCGGGCGCGCTGCCGACCGCGCCCGCCGCCGTGGTTGGTAGACATCGTCGACATCGCCCGCCTGCTCGGTGCGGACACGGGCCACCGCGCGTGCCGTGCATCTGGCGTTCCTGCCCGCCCAAGTTCGCTAACAAACGCATCCTGCCGATGCGGACGTCATTGCGTAGCTACGCTGCGCGTCGGGCGCAGGACGAGCCGGTGCGTCTGGTGACATCGCCGACCTGCTGGCGAGGATGAAAACGTGTCGATCGAGGCATCGACTCAGGCGGCGGACTGAAACGGCGACACCGCCGAAATCGTGATTTCTGACCCACAGCACGGTCGAGACACGTCAAGGCGCGCCATCGCCAGCCATCGAAGCTATTGTTGCAAAAACCGATCACCACGATCCGTATGGAAAGCCTGCATGACTGGCTGAAACGAATGTCCGGCCAAGAGCAAGCTGGTGGCGCGTAAAAGCAAAAGCCAAATCCGGCACCATCCGCATTTGGCAAAATACGGCACTGAAAGCGCCGGTGACCGCCCTGCTCTCCTGGCCGTACCATGTCCAAACCGCAGGTGAAGCAGAACATCTTTGAGTCTTGCGTGAAACATCCCTTGCCGAAAAAAGGCAAAACGATTTGAAGGGAAAGGGGCCGGATCAAACAAAGCAACCCGTCGCCGATTACCGGTATTCCGTATGTGGGATGCTTTGACCAAACCTCCGAAGAGCAACCACAACCGCCCAAGAACAGCTCGACCCGTTGGCGGCGCGCAAGCGCTGGCATCGCGACAAGCAGTGTGTGTGGCAGGTTTGAAGCGCGGAATAATCCGAGTTGAGAACGAAAAGGTCGTCTGAAATCTGTTTTATGTTTTGTGACGACCTTTTCATATAGGCGGACATCCTCCCTGCCGCTTTTCGCGAGCACAATCCGCCCCACTGTCACTTCGCCAACAAAGCACCACACAAGATGGATTGGAAAGGACGCGAACAGAGGCCAAAGCGTAGAAGACCGACGGGCAGCAGCGGGTGGAGGCATGCGGTACACGCCCGGCATCTCGCATCGTGGTCGTTTCTGGTCGGCGCTTGCTGGCGCGCCGACTGAGCGGCGTCGGCACGCCGCTTCCGCCGCACCGGGTTCAACTCAAACCTCCCAACCGCTCGAGCTGAAGCCGAGTTGAACGAACTCGCCTCGCGTCAGCTCTCGCCATGCGCCGGAAAAAGCTTGGGGCAGCTGTTTCCGACAAATGGACGGACTCACCCCGACTACGCGGGAGAAGTTATACAACGGCGATTTGCATCCACCGCTGCTGTATGGATCAGTCGGCTGTGGGGCCGTGCTGTGGCGGAGCGACCAGCTCATTCGACTGTAGCTTTTATAGAGATATGCGAGTAGGCAAAGCTCAGCTCTGCGCGGTGGTGCTTTTGCCTCACGTCATCGCACACGAGGTCGGGACACCACACGTCTACCTGCTCGCATCGTGCAAAGGGTCCACAGTGAAATGCGGCAGCAGGTCGGCCAGAAGCCAACGCCCTTTCCGCCAAAGCGAGTGCAGGCGGACTGCTACGCGCACGTTACGGGCGTACGTCAAATGATAATATCTTCGTAGCGAGTCTATCGCCACAGCCATGCTGGCTGCGAGATCCGTCGGCGATGACCGCCTGCAGAAAGAGGCAGGCCGGGCGCTCGTTCAGCAGTTTTACACACGGTCGTCCGAGCGTACGCGTATGCATGGCTCACGCGCGGTTTGGACAGCGATGTTATCAATCAATGCACGCAATACTTTCGTAACTGGTTGAAAGCCTCAGCGAAAATGTTGGATGGCAACTCTAAAGGTCGCCCGAAAAGCCTTCAGACGACCTGCTCATGTTAGAACACGCGTGGTTCCGTTTCGCAGTCACAAAGGAAAGCCATCTGTACAAGTCATTGCTCTGAGCATCTTCAAAGCTTCGCGACGTCCGGAGTATCGCGGCAAAACCACTGACCAACGGAAGCCGCCTGCCTTATCTGGCAAAAGTTTATCGCTACCCGAGCTTGCGCCGAAAGCGCATCGCCCGCATCGCACTCCGGACGCGACGGACGCTTGAGCGGCTGAATTGATCGTGTACATCTCCGGCGCGCTGCCGACAGCGGCATCGACGTCCTCAATGTCGGCATAGTGCCTACCCCATGCTTTTATTTCGCCGCCATCAACGAATACTGACGGCGGCGGCGGCGCGATCGATTTACCGGCAGCCACAACCCGTCGCCGATTACCAGCGGCTTCGAAAATGATGCTCGGCGGCGACACCGCTGCCAGGCGAAGCCATCCAAGAGCTGCTCGCCCCGACCGAAGCCGACAAACCGACCGCTTCCGACAGCAGGCGTGACTGAAAAACGACGTCTCCGGCGAATACCACCAATCGCCATCGTCGGTCACGTCAAACTCAGCCGCCCCACGAAATCGCTAATCGACGCGGGCAGCGGCAGTATGGCGGCGCATTCGCAGCAAACTCTACAAAAGCGTTTGGGCAAATCGAAGTCGCGGAACCTTTTCTTGCGATGTGACGCACTTTCACCACCATCCTGACCTTCGAGCCGAAAACCTGTGCAAGATTTGTGCCGCGCTGAAAAACAGCGGTGCCGAAATCGGCTTGCGCTGACGGCGATGCGAGACCCGCTTTAGCATCTCGTCTCCAAAGACGGCTTGCATCATCTGTCCCGACCGCCGGTCTGGCGTTGTTCCGCCGGGCGCATTAAGCGCAATCCCGGCGGCGAAAGTCATCTTCGACGTGAAATCCGCTGCCTGCACAAAAGCTCCGTGGATTAAAAGGCATGGCAGCGAACCCGTCGTGGACCGGCCGCCAGCTTCATCGTCCACCATGAAAGCACCGGCGCGCGCTGGTTGCCGGCGAGCTGAGCGGACACGTCTTCTTCTGCGAAACAGCTGGTTCCGGCTTCGACGATCGGTTCTGTACGCCGGCGCGCGCCTCTGGAAATCCTGTCTCGCTCGACAACGCGTCCGAAGCGTTGAACAGCCGCGTGCTACTCCACGCCCGAACTCAACATCGACCTGCCCGTAGGCACGACGGCTATCAGGTTGTCGACGAGCTGCCGTGCCAAGCCATTCGAAGGCGCGACCGAAATCATCGTCACCATCGACGGTCTGCGCGTAGAATTCCCGGCGGTTTCTGTCTCGATGCGCGCCTCCAATACCACGCCGATTTTCGCGTTGCGCTTCAAGCGGATTCCGGACGAAGCCATTGAGCGGATTCAAAAACCAGTTCAGCCGCTATCGAAAGCAGTCCGCACATGGAAATGAAGCCGCTGTAAATCACCCGTGAGGTTTTGAAGTTCGAGAGGTCGTCTGAGAAACCGTGAACCGCCCACCCCCAAATTCTTGGACCTCATAAAAGCCTCATTCAGGCGCTCTGTTCACCGCTGGCTGTGGCGCGACAGGACTCGCAGCTTTTTCACTCTCAAACCGCAACGCTCCCGGTTTGCGTAATCGCAGCTACGCATCTGGCTTCGTCAACTCTCTACCGTCAACTCGCCTGCGTTACAGAAAGCGCCGTCTTCAACACCACCGCAAAAGAAGCTTTCCATCGGCGCACTGTCCCAAACAGTTCGCCTTTACGCGACATGCCGTGAACCATGGAAATGCTCCGCAGCGATTCCTCATACCCCGCCGTACGGCACAGCACGCCTTGATGCTTGAGTTCGAAGCATCGCTCCTTTATCAGTCAGGACGGGGCGGCTCGAGCATTTCGCACTTCATTTCGCTATTGTCGGCTCTGCGGCTCGTGGCATGAAAGAGCGACTCATCCGCGTGCGTGAGTACCAAAGTCCGCGTGGCGATGAGGTACAGCCTGCCGTTCCTTCGCTGAGTTCGGTAACGTCGGTCAGCCATTTTTCGCTGGGCTTTCGGGCTTTGAACCGGCAGTTGAGGAGAGTGCTTTCGATGGTTTCGGCCCACGCCGGAGATGGCGGTAGGCTCGCCAGCATGAGGGCTTTCAGCTCCAACTGCCTCATCAACCCGCGCCGCTGCGGTTCCAGTCCACGTCTTTAGCGACAATGCGTCTTTGCCCGTGAAGCGTCCTTTTATGCCGCCGGTGAGTTTCGGACAGGAGAACTGTCGGCTGCGTCGGTCGAGCCCGAGCATGGCTTGTGGTGGTAGTAAAAGCTGCTTTTTGGGCAGGTTTGCGATTATGGCAGGTCTTGAAGCGAGCGGGTGTTGCGCCACTCGGTGTTTGGACGGTTTGGCTTTTGTCAGCTCTTTCGGTCCGCTGAGCTGGAGGGCTTTCATCCTACGGTGAGCGTCTCTGCGCCTTTATAGCACAACTCTTCGATAAGCTCTGCCTGCTCAGTGGTCGGGTTTTGTCGGCGATGAGCGTTTTTGCGGTGTTGCATGGTTTGGATTGGGGATAAAGTTCGAGTATGCCGACGTACGCCTTCTTTGATAGGGCGCGTGTCCATCATCGTCTCCAGGTGGGTTTCGGGAAATGCCGTGGTGGTCTGCGGTACGCTGTTGGCTTTCCGTATGCATGAGTGGTGGAGTACGGTCAGCCGAAAGCGGTATGATAACGTATTTGGATCATACTGCACCTTGTAGCCAGTTGGAGGATGTATCAAACCTTTTGGGGTGCAGTCCACTCGACACATAGGTTTTGCGGACGGCCTTATATATTGCGCTCCAGTCACAGAACGGCACTACTGAATCGTAGCCCGCTATGACGAAAGCTTACGTACCGTCTTCACAGTGCATCAGTCCCGGAACCGCCTCAAATTTCCAAAATCTTCAGTCCGTGTACCAAAGACCGATGTATTGCTACTGGTTGCCTTTGTGAGCGTTAATTTTCATCACATCGGCTCACGAACCGTATTTCTCAGATTAGAAATGCTGCCAATGAATACGGTCGTTTGTCCGTCCGCAGAAATTATCAGCAAAGAGGTGTCCCCAATGTCAAACTTCGCGCGAAAAAGCGCATGAAAGCCGCGTTTAGCGGCGACAGCGTAAGCGACGCGCCAGGCGGCTTCATGCGCCGATATGGCGCCCCCTTATCTGGCAGAGGGGAGCAGAAACCGAAGCGGCTGGGTATCACGAAACCTCGAAAAATACACCACCTTTGCAACCGATTCAGGACGTCTGATTGAAGTGCCTTTGCGTCGTGGCAAAGCCAATTTCCGCTTTATCGACCAAATCGGTTTTTCAATCCCACGAAGATACTTTCCCTTCTAGCCAGTTATCCGCTGGTTTACCGATGATGAATACATCGTCCGCGCATCTATGGTTCCTACGATGACTCTCGTTTTAAATATTACCGAAAAAGCCAAGCATTCAGGCGGTCGTTTTATGATTCCTGCTGGTTGATGGGGACGAGACAATGCCCAATATGGTCGTCGTCTTTTGGTGGGCAAAAACAATACCATGCTGATTGAAGTCATGTGCCACGGGGTTGCAATGCCCGCATCGACGGTTAGGAATCACGACATAACTTCATCCCACGGGCGGTCCGTCCAGTACCTGCATCGACTTTGCCAAAGACTTTTTCAAGGTGAATACCGCCTGGCTGTACAAAATCGACCATCTCGCCGGTAAGTTGCACAATCATCACCTGATGCCGATGGCGAATCGGTCAGTACGATTGGGAATCAAAACAACGGTGAGAAAAACCTACCATGTAGGCTCCCGTGAATCGTCAAAATACGTTCGTGTTTACGACCGAGGCAAAGTCAAACTGGCGACAAAGAAAAGCGGTGGAGGTGCTGTGAAATTGAGTGCAGCCAAGGATATTGTGATTCCGTTCGAAGTATTGACGACGGTTCCGGGTGAATGCATCGACGCGGTAGCACACCCTGGTATGCGCCCAATTCGAGAAAGCCAAACGCATCGCCCGGCGGTGAAAAGAAGAATCTTGAGTTGACCCTTTGAACGCTGCGTCGAAGTAGCGAAAATCAAGTCGGCGCTGCCATCGGTGCCGCGGAAATCCATGTTTGTGCGCGCAAAGACCGTTCGAAATCTTAGCCATGTTCGCCGAAGCCGAATCATGACTTATTGCCCGAAGCATGATAAAGCCTTTGCAGTGTATTCATGCACGCCGAAAACCACGCTCTCGGCCATATACATGGCGACAGGCGAGAAAGGCGGTTTATGGTTTACCGCAGATCTCGCTTTCAGCGTTTTGCCGAAATGGCTGTCGGTTTCTTCTGACAGACGCGAAGCGCTTCATGCGAAGCTGCTAAGCACATTTCGAGATACATCTGAATCTTATGCATGCGAGCGATACGCATATAGATATAAAAAGGCAAAACGCCGCCCATACAAGTGCGGGTGTGCTGGATATGGAAACACATCGCGCAATGCAAATTCAGGCTGAACTGCGTCATGGGCGTTAAACGCTTTAACGGCCAAAGTCGACGGTACCATAACTCGCTATTGCCGCGTTATCGCCCATTACACGGCTGGACGGTAGCCGAAGGCAACGCGTTAGGGCAGTTCGCACAGTGAGCTCATGACTACGGCGGCTCCGTGAGCTTTCGGGCATGTCTTCAAAGTCTCTTCACTCCTTTGAAAGCACTCACTGACGGTTGAGTGGTTACCAGCGCGCGCCAGAAACTGAAAATTCTCGGCTCAGCCCGTGCATCACGAAAACAAAGGCTAAAACATGACGAGCAATTACGCGTACGTTGTTCAGTCGGCTGGAAACAGGCGACTTCCTTTGTCCGTCTGGTACGCGATAAGTGATACCGCCGTTTCGTTTGTCAATGAAAAGTCGGTTATTTCACGACCAGAAACGAAGCGGTAGAAATGCATGTTATCTCGGAAATCAGCGAAAAGCTTTTATTGTCTTCTTCAGCTTTTGTCAGAATTTTAAAAATTCAGGCTACATGCAGGTGCGGTCTGAATCATGGCAAAGCACCTATTCGATTTTGTTTAACTCTCTAAGAGGAAAACTTATCATGAGAATTGATGTACACTGCCAGCACACACACGTGCGCAAAACCTGGCGTTGTTGCCTGGCAGCCCTTGGCTCGCAGCCATACTGCCTATGGCGCCAGGCTTTTGCCGGAAGCAGCAAAAGCAGGTATTGATCTCAGCTGAAAGCCGACGGCCTTATTGAAGCCAGGCTGATCTGGTGGTCGGCGTATTTGCCCGCCTGTTCAGTGATTGCTCGTCGTGAAACGCGTTTGTTGCGAGGGACAGGTGAGCATGATGTACTACCAAGTCGAATAAATGTCTTTGAGCAAAAGCAAAGTAAAAGCGTTCATGTTCCAGCTTGAGTAAATTCACCTCAAATCTCTCAAGACGGCAAAATCGTCAAACCTGAGTATGTAACGGCGCATTATGGAAAGCTGAACGGGAAGCTGCGGCAGCCGATTTGCCCAAATGCGATCCGCAGCATATAAGGAAACCTCAAAAGCGTTTGGACGAGGCTGGATTTGTGTCGGCATGTAATTAAGCAGCAGTGTATTTCCGTGTCCGTCCTAAAAAGGGTCTTGTGAGATGACGACTTTGCTTTTATTTGGGACTGGCAGTGTGCCGGTTTTGATAGATAGGTCGATTTTTATTCAAGTGATTGATACTCGATTAGGATAATGTGCATCCCGACTTTGGAACAGTCGAAAAGTTAGGATTATGTTTGTTGGAATCTATTGATAGCTTTTGTTTATTCTCTGTGCATTTTATCAAAGATTATTTTCTATGTCTAATGAAATTAGTATTTAATGATTATATTTGGTTGGAAATCTTTTAGTATTTCACCAAAAAGACCTCATATCAGTCATACGTATCTGATGTATGACTGTTCTAATGAATTCGAGCCCTATAAAAACCAAGTCCATCAGATCTCGAGACATGGATTTAAGTCTCATGGCTGATTTAAACAGATATAAGGAAGA